>Ga0208125_100043_pt1 | contig 145543 bp, 130 predicted proteins | sample LakWasM128_HOW14_2_FD_183938 | JGI IMG/M metagenome (GOLD analysis project Ga0208125, IMG submission 183938) | Freshwater sediment methanotrophic microbial communities from Lake Washington under simulated oxygen tension - Sediment Metagenome... | ecosystem: Environmental > Aquatic > Freshwater...
AGCGCAGGGCAAGAGGTATTGCTGATCGGGCAAGTAAGGAACATAGCTGGTGCTCATCCCAAATTAACGATCAGCCTCACATCGCGTTGTTGGTGACAACCCTAGTTTCTGCCGCCCAGACTCCTAGGCGAATGGTCTATGAGTGCGTGGCCATCTACAACCTTGAGCGACCCCACTTCTCTCTACAATTGAAAACGCCCGATGAGGTTCATCGGGCGTCTCTGGCTGAAGTTCGTCAGCCGGTAAATCCTGCAACTTTAGGTGTCAACCTATAGCAGGACGGGTCAGGGGAGCGTGGGGCCGGTTTCGCCGCCGGGCCGTCCCAAGGCGAAACGCACCCCCTTGGGGGGCAGCGAACCACACGGAGTAGGGAGCGTGGGGGCTCTCTATCGTCCCGCCTTGAAGTTGGTGAAGGTGCGGGTTTGCACCTTGCGCACGGCCTGTGGCAGTGCGTCGGGCGCCACCATGGTCCTGGTCGTGGCGGCGTCCAGGAAGATGCTCTTGTTGTCAGCCACGTCCTTCTTCACGAACTTCAGCGAAGCGGCGTTCGGGTTGGCATAAAACACCTTGTTGGTCAGTGCCGCATGCACTTCGGGGCGCAGGATGTAGTTGATGAACAGGTGGGCGTTTTCCACGTTCTGCGCGTCTTTCGGGATCGCCATGGTGTCAAAGAACAGCGTGGCCCCGGTGTTGGGGATCAGCGCCTCGATCACCACCGGGGTCTTGCCCTTGGTGGCCGCGGCACGGCTGCGGGCAATGTTGATGTCGCCCGAATAGCCCATCACCAGGCAGGTGGCGCCACTGGCCATTTCCTCGATATAGCCGGAGGACGAGAAACGTGTCACGTAAGGGCGAATGGCGGTCAGTACATTCGCCGCTGCGGCATAGTCGGCCACTTCCTTGCTAAAGGCCGGCTTGCCCGCATACATCAGGGCCGCCGGCACCACTTCGGATGCCGAGTCCAGTACGCTGACGCCGCAGGCCTTGAGCTTGCTGACGTATTTGGTATCAAACAGCAGGCTCCAGGCGTTGTTGGGCATGGGCAGGTCGCCCAGCGCGGCCTTGACCTTGCCGACGTTGATGCCCACGGTCACATAGCCCCACAGCCAGTCCACCAGGTATTGGTTGCCCGGATCGACCTTGCCCAGTTGTTCCAGCAGGCCCTTGTCCAGATTGCCCCAGTTGCCGAGCTTGCTCCTGTCCAGCTTTTGCAGCAAACCGCCTTCGATCTGCGTCTTGGCAAAGTGGGAGCCCGGTACCACGATGTCATAGCCCGAGCGCCCCGCCACCAGTTTGGCGTGCAGGATTTCGTTGTTGTCGTAGTTGTCGTAGCGGACCTTGATGCCGGTCTCTTTCTCGAAATTCCGGATCGTGTCCTCGGCGATGTAGTCCGACCAGTTGTAGACATTGAGCACCTTGGGCTCCGCCGCGAGCGCGCCGGTAGCGCACAGCACGGCAGACACGGTGAGCGTCAGCTTCGCGCCCAGCTTCTTCAAACTCTTGGCCATTGCGAAGGGTCCTTTCGTCAAATACAAAAACTACAAAAACTACAAAAATCGCAACACGTCGTCCGGCTGAATGTCCACCAGGCACCGTTTGTGTCCCAGTGGGCAGGTCCGCTCATAGCAGGGCGCGCAGGCCAGCGGCGGCTGGTACAACGGGTCGTTCTTGAGCCACACCACGTGCGCCAGCGGGTTCAGGGGTGGCGTGTGCAGCGGGCTGGACGAACCAAACAGGGCGACCTGCGCAATGCCAAAGGCGGCGGCCACGTGCATCAGCCCCGAGTCGTTGCTGACCATGGCCTTGGCCGACGCGATGGCAGCCAGTGCCTGGTCCAGCGAGGTGCGCCCGGCCCAGCTGACACATTGGCCGGCCTTGACCGTATTGACCGCATGCGCGATTTCGGCGCACAGCCCGGCTTCCTTGCCCGAGCCCAGCAGCACCACGGGCAGTGACAACTGTTCGGCCAGTACCGCAAAATGGCTGGCGGGCCAGCGTTTGGCGGGACCGAATTCGGCCCCCGGTGCAAACACGTAGTAGCCCTGGCGCTGCAATTGCATCCCCGCCAGCGCGGCGTCCGTCGTTGACTGATCCAGTTGCAGTAGCGGCCGGTCCTGGGAAACATCGGTTCCGCCACTGAGTGCCGAATAAAACGCCACCATGGGCGGGCGCTGGCCCTTGGGCGGATTGGGCAGGCGGTGGGTCAGCACCCCATACCGTGACTCGCCGTGGTAGCCGATCCGTTTTTTGATGCCGGCCCACCACGGCAGCAAGGCGCTTTTGAGCGAATTGGGGCAGACATAGGCCACGTCGAACCGATCCCGCAGCTGGCGCGCTAGACTGCGCCGCGCGCTCCACTGCAGGCCACCATGGGCAAATGGCAGTTCCACCACTTCGGCAACCTGCGGCATGGCCCGGTACACCGAGGCCACCCAGGGTAGCGCGCCCACTGTCAGTGTCTCGCCGCGCGCGTGCAGACGGCGCAACAGCGGCTCGGTCATGACTGCATCCCCAATCCACTGGGGGGCGATCACCAGCGCGCGGGGCATCAGCGAACGTCCGGCCGTTGCGCGAGCGCGGGCATCGTCAGTGCCCGGCGAAATGCTCGCCCGCCTTGAGGCGGTAGGTGGTGCCGCAATAGGGGCACTTGGCTTCGCCGGTGTGCGCCACATCGAGGTACACCTTGGGGTGGGTGTTCCAGGTTTCCATTTTGGCCAGCGGGCTGGGGCAGAACACGCCGCCCTGGTGGTTCAGGTCTTTGGCCAGGAGTTCAATGGTCGCGGTTGTCATGGTTGTCCTTTATCAATCGGTAGGGGCGGCCGCGCTCAGACCTTGGTCAGCCAATGGGCATACTTGGGATTGCGGCCGTTGACGATGTCAAAGAACGCGCTCTGGATTTTTTCGGTGATGGGGCCGCGGCTGCCCACATAGTCGTCTTTACCCAGCTCGATGCGGTCGAGTTCGCGGATGGGCGTGACTTCGGCGGCCGTGCCGGTGAAGAAGGCCTCGTCACAGATATAGACCTCGTCGCGGGTGATGCGCTTTTGCACCAGTTCCAGTCCCAGGTCCTTGCAGATGTGCATGACGGTGTTGCGGGTGATGCCGTTCAGGGCGCCGGCCGACAGGTCGGGCGTATAGACCACGCCGTTCTTGACCACAAACAGGTTCTCGCCAGCGCCTTCAGACACAAAACCGTTGGCGTCGAGCAGCATGGCCTCGTCGTAACCATCGTCGGTGGCTTCCATGTTGGCCAAGATGGAGTTGGTGTAGTTGCTCACCGCCTTGGCCTGCGTCATCGTGATGTTGACATGGTGGCGGGTGTAGCTGGAAATCTTGACGCGGATGCCGCGCTTCATGCCTTCTTCACCCAGGTAGGCGCCCCAGGGCCACGCGGCAACCATCAGGTGGATGGTGTTGCCCTTGGGCGAGACGCCCAGCTTCTTGTCGCCGATCCAGGTCAGGGGGCGCAAGTAGCAGCTCTCCAGCTTGTTTTCGCGAACCACCGCCTTTTGCGCTTCGTTGACCTGGGTCGGTGTAAAAGGAATTTTCATGCGCAAAATCTTGGCGCTGTTGAACAGGCGCTCGGTGTGTTCTTCCAGGCGAAAAATCGCCGTGCCGCCCACTGTGTTGTAGGCGCGTACGCCTTCAAAGGCGCCGCAGCCGTAGTGCAGCGTGTGGCTCAGGACGTGGATCTTGGCGTCGCGCCAGTCGACCATCTGGCCATCCATCCAGATTTTGCCGTCGCGGTCGGACATTGAGGGGGGTAGGGGGCTCATGGCGTGTTTCCTTGGAGTCGTGGTCTTTGAATCGTTGATTTTACGACTGGGGCAAACCCATGCCCCCACGTTTGTCGCTGCGCGTACTGCGCTGCCCAGGGCGGGCCTGGTTCAGGGGCGCAGCAATTCCCAGCGTGCGAGCTTGCCGTGTTCAAACGTGCAGCGCACGGTGGCGTTGCCGCCATCGGACCATTGGTAGACCTCTGACTGTGCATCGGGCGCATCGAGGCGCTGACCCAGGGCCCGCGTCAGTGCCAGCACCTGCAACAAGGCCATGCCACGGTGCAGCCCTGCATTGAGCATGACGGCACTGGCGACCGTACCGACCGGGCGATGGGCAGTGCGCCGCAGGATCAGCAACATGCGGCTCATGTGCATGAGCGACCACATCACCAGGGCGCCCGCCGCCAGGGCCAAACCGGCCCAGCCATAGGCGCGGTAAGCCATTGCCGCCATGGCGGCAATCACCAGTCCCGTGGCGACCCGCACGAGCGTCGGGTATTTCTGAATCATTGGCATAGACACGATTCAGCCCAGTCCGCGCACGATATCCATGGCCTGCTCGACCCGTTCAACGGCATGGATGGTCATGCCTTCAATCGGCTTTTTGGGCGCATTGGCCTTGGGCACCACGGCCACACTGAAACCCAATTTGGCGGCTTCCTTCAGGCGCTCCTGTCCACGGGGAGCCGGCCGGACTTCGCCGGCGAGGCCAACCTCGCCAAAAGCCAGAAAACCCTTGGGCAGCGGCTTGCCCCGCAGGCTGGAGGTGATGGCCAGCAGCACGGCCAGATCGGCCGCCGGCTCGCTGATGCGCACGCCGCCCACGGCATTGACGAACACATCCTGGTCCATGCAGGCGACACCCGCATGGCGGTGTAGCACGGCCAGCAGCATCGCCAGCCGGTCGCGGTCCAGGCCCACGCTCAGGCGCCGCGGACTGGGGCCGCCGCTGTCGACCAGGGCCTGGATCTCGACCAGCAGGGGGCGTGTGCCTTCGAGCGTGACCATGACGCAACTGCCGGGCACCGGCTCGGCGTGCTGGCTCAGAAAAATCGCACTGGGGTTGGAAACCCCTTTGAGCCCTTTTTCCGTCATGGCAAAGACGCCAATCTCGTTGACCGCGCCAAAGCGGTTCTTGATGGCCCGCACCAGGCGGAAACTGCTGTGGGTGTCGCCCTCAAAGTACAGCACCGTGTCCACCATGTGCTCCAGCACCCGCGGCCCGGCCAGTGCGCCCTCTTTGGTCACGTGGCCGACCAGCACGATGGCCGTGCCGCTGGACTTGGCGCAGCGGGTCAGGTGGGCCGCGCATTCGCGCACCTGCGCGACCGACCCCGGCGCCGACGTGAGTTGGTCCGAGTACACCGTTTGAATGGAGTCGATGACGGCCACGTCAGGCTGCAGCGCGTCGATGGTGGCCAGTATCTTGTCGAGCTGGATTTCGGCCAGCACCTTGACCTGCGAGGCGTTCAGCCCCAGCCTGCGGGATCGCAAGGCGACCTGGGCGCCACTTTCTTCACCGGTCACATACAGCGTGGATTGCCCGCTGCGTTGCAGCGAGTCCAGGGCTTGCAGCAACAGCGTGGACTTGCCGATGCCGGGGTCGCCGCCGATCAGCACCACCGCACCTTCCACCATGCCGCCGCCCAACACGCGGTCCAGTTCGTCCTGTCCGGTGGGCGTGCGTTGCACGTCGGTGGCGTCGATGTCGGCCAGGACGGCCACCTCCGCTGTTTTGGCCAGCGACTGAAATTGGGATGTGTAGCGGTTCTTGCCAGGTGCGGCCGTTTCGGCCACGGACTCAATCAGCGTGTTCCAGGCGGCACAACTGGGGCATTTGCCCAGCCATTTGGAGCTGATGCCGCCGCATTCGGTGCAGGTGTAGATCGTTTTTTCTTTGGCCATAACCCCATAATACTGTATGAATTTACAGATTGCGAATGCGTTCCCTGGCCTTGCGTACCTTGTCCACGGGAACCGTGACCTTGATCTTCTCCACCGCCACGGCAGCGGCAATGGTGCAGGCGGGCGTGGTCGTTTCCCTGACCACATACTTGCTCAAGGCAATGCCATCCTTGTCCAGAATGCTGATCACCCACGGCGTGTTGGCCCGCTCGCCGCGCTGCACTGCCACCGCCGTCTCGCCATTGGCCAGCAGCACATAACTGCCCGGCGGATAAAAACCGGCGGCCTGGGCCATGGCGGAGCCCACGCCCAGCCCAAGGCCCTCGGCCCCCATCACCATGGACTTGACCGCCTTGACCGGTGACAGTGACGCCCGGGTCTTGCGCCCGGCCATCTTGGCAACGAACCCGTCCGCCATGGCCAGAACGCGACGGGCCATCGCGGTGTCGGGCAAACCCAGTGCGCTACCCGGTTCGTGGTGCCAGCGCACGATGTCGAGCACCTCCGGATCATCGAAGCCAAAACCCTGCAGGATCGCCACGCTCTTTTGCGGGTGCTCCTGAATCAGCGTGCGTTGCCACGCGGAAGGGGCCGCGTGCTGACGCGCCAGACTGTCCTGGTCGCGCGCCATGCCGATGTTCATGACCAAGGCCGAGCGCAACAAGGCATGGCGTTGGGGTTTGGGCAGGGAGAGTTTTTGCGCCGTCAGCTCGCACACCACGGCGCACAGCAGGGCGTGGGTCGCGCAGTAGCCTTGTGCCGTGTCGGCCAAGGCCTGAAACAGACAGAACAGGCTGTCGTCGGTGTCTTGCTGCAACAGGAACAGGACCTTGGTCTCGATACCTGCCAGGCGTTCCAGCGGGTTGATCGCCAGGCCGCCCTGGTACAGAATGCCCCGCAAAACTTCCTGCAGATCCAGCCAGCCGCCACTGAGTTGCTGGCCGACGATATAGTCGCTTTCCCGGATTTCACTGGGCATGCGCGCCCGGCTGATCTCCTGCACGTCCACCCCTTCGTTGAGCATGGCATGCACCATGCGCTCGTAGCTGCGCTGCCAGGCCAAGGCGTCGGCCGGGGTGGACGATGCGTTGTGGGCATGCAGCTTCTCGCGGTGCTGCTCCGACACCACCGGTTGCCCCTTGCGCAGCAGCAACTGGCCGGCTGCGCTCCACACGTCCACGGGCAGTGGCTTGCCGACCTCCAGCATGGCCACAGGAATGGGTACGTACTTCACAGGGCAACCTCCACGGGAACCCGGCTCGCCAAGCCACACATCAACTCATAGCCCACCGTCTGGGCGCAGGCAGCCACTTCATCGATGGACAGAACCGCGCCATTGGCCGCGTGGCCCCACAAGGTGACCGTACTTCCCGGCCCGGCCAGGGGCAGTGGCGTCAGGTCCACCGTGATCATGTCCATGCTCACACGCCCGACGGTGCGCGTGCGCACGCCGTCCACCAGCACCGGGGTTCCGGTGGGGCAGATGCGCGGATAGCCGTCGGCATAGCCGCACGCCACGACGCCGACGCGCATCTCGCCCTGTGCCACGAAGCTTGAGCCGTATCCCACGCTGTCTCCCGTCGATAGGGACTGGGTTGCTATTATTTTTGCAGCAAGTGTCATGCCGGGCTGCAGTCCCCAGTCGGCGGCACTGTGTTCCGGGAAATCCGGTGCGCTGCCATACAGGGCAATGCCCGGGCGCACCCAGTCCGACACCACGCAGGCATCGGGGCGGGCCGCCGCCTGCACCGGGTCGACCGTGTGCCGCAGGGTCGCCGCGCTGTTGCTCAGGCTGCGCTCTCCTGGCAGGTCCTGGGTCGTGGCGGCAAACACGGCCATTTGTGCCGCCACTCCGGCGGGACCATCGGCATCGCTGAAATGGGTGATCAATGAAATCTCGTCCACCTGTGGCAGGGCATTGAGGCGGGCCCAGGCCGAACGGTAGCGTTCCGGCCGGAAGCCCAGGCGGTTCATGCCCGAGTTCATTTTCAGGAAGACACGCTGCGGCACATTGGTCTTGTGCGCCGCCAGCATGTCGATCTGGGCGTCGCAGTGCACGGTGTGCCACAGGTCCAGCCGCGAGCACAGTTCCAGGTCACGCAGCTCAAACGCGCCTTCGAGCAGCAAAATGGGCCCGCGCCAGCCCAGATCGCGCACCCGCTGTGCCTCGTTCAGGTCGAGCAGCGCAAAGCCGTCGGCGCCACGCATTCCGTCAAAGACGCGCTCGATACCGTGTCCATAGGCGTTGGCCTTGACCACCGCCCACACGCGGGCATCCGGCGCCGAGCGGCGGGCCTGTTCCAGGTTGTTGCGAAACGCCTGGGGATGGATGGTGGCGAGGATGGGACGGGGCATGGCAAATACTCGGGACGAGGGTATGCCCGGATTTTGACATTGCCGGGCATGCTATAACCGCAACACGTTTGGAGACATCCCACAATATCTGACGCACCGGCCACACCGGTGCGCGCAAGCCTCACGAATGAAACGCGGTTTTTACACCATCATGTCAGCGCAGTTCTTCAGCTCGCTGGCAGACAACGCCCTGTTTGTCGGGGCCGTACAGTTGTTGCGCAGCGGCGGCGCCCAGGAATGGCAGCAGGCGGCATTGGTTCCCATGTTCGCCCTTTTTTACGTGATTCTGGCGCCATTTGTCGGGGCCTTTGCCGATGCGCTACCCAAGGGGCGGGTCATGCTGTATAGCAACGGCATCAAGATTGTGGGCTGCCTGATGATGCTTTTTGGCACCCATCCTCTGATGTCGTATGCCATTGTCGGACTCGGGGCTGCCGCCTACTCACCGGCCAAGTACGGCATCCTGACCGAGTTGCTGCCGCCGTCCCAGTTGGTCAAGGCCAATGGCTGGATCGAGGGGCTGACCATTTCCTCCATCATCCTGGGCGTACTGCTGGGCGGCCAGCTGGTTGGCAAGACCCTGTCCACCTACCTGCTGTCTTTTGACTGCCCCCTGGTGGACACCGGTATCGACTCACCGCCCGAGGCGGCCATCAGTGTGCTGATTTTTGTTTACATGCTGGCCGCCTGGTTCAACACCCGCATTCCGGAAACCGGCGTGCCGATGCGGCCCCTGCCCAAGCGTCTGGTTACCCTGTTGCCGGATTTTTGGACCTGCAACCTGCGGTTGTGGCGCGACCGCCTGGGTCAGATCTCGCTGGGCACCACGACGCTGTTCTGGGGCGTGAGTGGCAATCTGCGCTACATCGTGCTGGCATGGGCCGCAGCAGCCCTGGGCTATAGCGTGACGCAAGCATCGGCCCTGGTCGGTGTGGTGGCCATCGGAACGGCGGTGGGCGCGGTTGCCGCATCGATGCGCATGCGCCTCGACCAGGCGACCCTGGTGCTGCCACTGGGTATTGGCATGGGGGTGCTGGTGATTTTGCTGAACTTCATCACCAACGTGTGGGTTGCTGCTCCCTTTTTGGTCCTGCTGGGCGGACTGGGCGGCTTTCTGGTGGTGCCGATGAATGCGTTGCTGCAGCACCGTGGCCATAACCTGATGGGTGCGGGTCGCTCCATAGCCGTGCAAAACTTCAATGAGCAGGCCTGCATATTGGGCCTGGGCGCTTTTTACAGCCTGTCGACGGGCATGGGTCTGTCGGCATTCGGGGCGATCACGGTGTTTGGCGTGGTCGTGGCCGGCTTCATGTGGCTCATCAAACGCTGGCACGCACGCAACTGCCGCGACCACGCGGCCGACATCGAGCATCTGCTGGCAGTGGCGCGTCACGATCACCTGCATGATTAGACAGCCCGGCGGCGCGAGGGCGCTGGCCGCGCTGGCGTTGACGCTCAACGCGCTCACCTGGGGCGTCTCCTGGTGGCCATTTCGCCAGTTGCAGAGCCTGGGCGTTCATCCGCTCTGGGCTACGGCGCTCATCTACCTCGTGGCCTTGGTCTGCCTGTTGGCTTTGCGCCCGGGCGCCTGGCGCGCATTTGTGCGGCACCCGGACTTGTGGACGCTGGTGCTCGCTGCCGGCTTCGCCAATATAGGTTTCAATTGGGCTGTTACGGTGGGCGATGTGGTGCGTGTGGTGCTGCTGTTCTACCTGATGCCCGCTTGGGCTGTGTTGCTGGCGTGGCCGCTGCTGGGTGAGAAGCCTACCGCGGCTTCGCTGATCCGCCTGGCACTGGCGCTGGTCGGCGTGGTGATTGTGCTCAAGACACCCGAATCCCCCTGGCCGTGGCCGCATACCCTGGCCGATGGTCTGGCACTGATGGGGGGCTTCAGCTTTGCCCTGACCAACATCATGCTGCGCCGCCTCCACCAGGTGCCAGCGTCTTCCAGCATGCTCGCCATGTTTAGCGGTGGCGCGGTGATGGCTGGCCTGGCCGCACTGCTGGGCGTGCAGCAGGCCCTGGTGACCGCGCTGCCGCCCGTGGCACCAGCCTGGCTGGGCTGGGTTGGCGCCATGAGTCTTGTTTTTCTGGTGGGCAACCTGGGCCTGCAATATGGCGCGGCGCGACTGAGCGCCAGTGCCACCTCCATCATCATGCTGTCGGAGGTGGTGTTTGCCAGCACGTCGGCCGTGCTGCTGGGCGCAGGCGCAATCAGCGCGCGCATCGTGCTGGGCGGGGCCCTGATATTTCTGGCTTCGTTGCTGTCAACCGTGTCGTTCGGGTCTGCCGCGTCATCACACCAATAACATCCCCCGTGCACGTGTTTTTGCCGTGGTGCTATGGTCAGGACCTTCGTCACCCTGGTACCACGATCCATGACCACTGTTTACGACTTTGAAGCCCTCGCCATCAACGGCAAGTCGGTCGCGCTCAAGAAGTTCAAAGGCAAGCCGCTGCTGATCGTCAACACGGCCAGTGCCTGCGGCTTTACGCCGCAGTTTGCCGGTCTGGAGGAGTTGCACACGACCTATGGCAAAAAGGGTCTGGTGGTGCTGGGTTTTCCGTGTAACCAGTTTGGGGCGCAAGACGCGGGCAGCAATGCCGAAATTGCAGACTTTTGCCAGCTCAACTATGGCGTGAGCTTTCCCATGATGGCCAAGATCGATGTGAACGGCAGCGACGCCCATCCGCTGTACCAGTGGCTCTCCAGCGAGGCCCCCGGCCTGCTGGGCTCCAAGGCCATCAAGTGGAATTTCACCAAGTTTCTGGTGGGCAAAGACGGGCAGGTCATCAAACGCTACGCACCCACCGACACGCCCCAGAGCATGGCCGATGACATTGAGGCCGTGTTGGCGTCCTAGCGGAAAAAGCTGCAATAAATCGTGGGCTAAGAACTACTTCATGCGCGGGCGCTTAACGGCTGGCGGCGTCTGCTTCCGCCTCGGGCCACAGTTGCGGAAACAGAAACCGCAAGGCATGCTGCGGCAAGCCAAAGCGCACATTGCCCTTTGGTGAGTCGGACTTGAGCAGCCCCCGCTTCACCAGCGCGCCCAGCGCGTCGGTAGCGCCCCGGTCGCTCATGCCCAGCATGGCCTTGAAGTCGCCGCGTGCCATCTCTTCGCCACTCAAGAAGAGGTAGTGCAAACCCCGCAATGACTCCTGCCGCACGCCAGACTGTTCTACCGTGGCCTCATACACCAGACAAGCCTCAAGACGGGCGGCCAGTGTTTCAAAGTCCAGCATGCCAGCCATAAAAACCACCTGGTCCTGGCACACATTGAGCACGTAGTCCGTCCAGGCGATCAGCGCCTGTTCGCTCAGGTTGCCGCGGCCGTCCAGATCGCCCCGGCGCAGGCTGTCGGCATCGGCCAGCAGCGCGTAGTAGCGCTCGGTGCTGCGCGCAAAGCCCCGCAAGGGTGACCACAGCCCGCCCGTATAGCCCAACGCGTTCAGCAAGGTATGGGTGTGCAGTCGCATCACCCTGCCATTGCCATCTACAAATGGGTGAACCCACCCCAGCCGCTGGTGCGCGCAGGCCATGGCCACCAGCGCCGCCTCGCCCCGGCGCACAGTGCCGTAGTAACTGCCCCAGCGCTGCAAAAACTCTGGCACGCTGGCAAAGGCGGGGGCCACATGCTCCCCCACCTGCACCTCACGCTGGCGCAGTTGCCCGGGGACGATGGGCTCGCCCTCGTCGGTCAGCAAGTCTTCTACCGGTAACCGGCTGAATAACTCCCGATGCAACATCTGCACCGCGTCCACAGAGTAAAGCGCGCGCGTGCCGGCAGCCCCCGCATAGTGCCGTTCCAGCGCGGCCTCCGCCTCAATGTGCGCAACCGCCAGGCGCTGTTTGGCGGCCAGCTTGGCGTCTTTGGAAAAGTCTTTGCGCAGCGCCTGGTCAATCTCCTGCGGGCGGGTGTGCTGGCCTTCAATGCGGTTGGTGTAGTACGAGTTCATGCTGCGCAGCAGGCTGCGCAGCTCCGTCGGTACACGCCGGCCTGCCAACAGCGTGGCGGAGCGGGACAGGTCGTGCGCCTTGGCCAGCAGCGGCTCCATGCGCGCATCGGCGGGCATGAGGGGCTCAAATTGGTGGGGCTGGGTGTACATGCCTCTATTTTGCCAATTTATAGAAGTTTGTAAACAATTGATTTAAATGGATTTTTTATAACTTTAGCAAAAATTTTTGCCAATCAATATGCCAATTGAGAGTCCAGTCGACCCTATTCTTGTACAGAAACAGGCTATCGGGGTCAAAATTGCCACCAGCCCGCGTGGAATGTGCGCAAGCAGCTATCAAAACAATAGTAAGTTACTAACCCGCCTTCGCCATCCCTGGCGGAAAGAGAATGTCCAGCGCGTCTAGGGACAGCTTGCCGGATATCAGACAGGAGAGTGGGTGTTCAGCCAGTCTTTCAACGCGTCATTCATGCGTGTTTGCCAGCCAGCACCGGTCGCACGAGAAGCCGCCAGCTCTTCGGGGCTTTAGCGCACGGTTATCGCTTGTTTGGCATCGTCTTTAACGCTACCCACGGGGCGGCCGCGTGCCTTGTAGGTCGCAATGTCTGTAGGCGTGTGCATCCGAGCCAATTCGCCCCGCTTGGCCTGTGTGCTGGATTCCAGCACGTCAGCAGCAAAGGCCTTTATCTCGTCGTCCATCTTCGCTTTAGGCATCGTAGGCCTCCTTCCAGGCTTTCAATATCTCAACGGGCATATTGTCAAATTTGGCTTTGGCGTAAGCCGCCACCAGCACCATCTCGCCATTGGCAAGCCGGGTGTAATAAATCACCCGTGCTCCACCACTCTTGCCCATGCCTTCACGCTTCCAGCGCACTTTGCGCAAACTGCCTGTGCCGGGAATGGAGATCACGATGGCCACTAAACGCGATATTTTTTCTGAGCTCACCAAAGGGTTTGGCGCACTGCAAGCCCAGCGCGAAGGTAAGCGAACGCTGCGCACCATCAAGGTAGAGAGCAAACCCGTGCCGGTGCTGACGCCGCAGGAACTGGTGAGCGTGCGCGAGCAACTGCAACTCTCACGCCCTGTGTTTGCGCACTACCTGCGCACCAATCCGCGCACCCTGGAAAACTGGGAACGAGGCCGCGCCAAGTCCAATGCCCAGGCCGCGCTGCTGATCCGCATGGTGGCGCAGTTCCCGGACATGGTGCAGCGGCTGGCCGCGCTGTAGTCCACCGAGCCATTTCAAGTAGTCATTACTCGTAAAATTAGCCAACAGCCCCGTGGAATGAGCGTAAGCAGCTATCAAAATAATAGTATTTACGATCCTTTTCCAACCTGTATCAGGGGCAGGACTGGGCTGCCGAGCGTGTTGTTTTGCTAGGGTTTGCACCATGTTCGCGCATGACTATGGGCCGTTCTTCTGCCGATACCCATGGGATACTGCGAACCGTGAATGACACCCTGAAATCATCCTCCGCAGGGGAGAATCCCTGGAAGCTGGCTCTGGAAGGCTCCGGCGTGGGGGTGTGGGACTGGGATATCGCCACTGGCGAGCAGACGCACTCCCCGCATTGGGAAGAGATGCTCGGCTTCCGCGCCGGAGAGCTCAAAAAGGGCTATGAGGTTTTCGAGGCACTGGTGCATCCGGACGATCTCGCCATGGTTCAGACCGCCGCCAGAACCTACATGGAGGGCCGTGCTCCCGAGTACTCCGTGGATTTCCGGATGCGCTGCAAAGACGGCTCGTGGAAGTGGATCCTGACCCGGGGCATGGTCGTTGAGCGCGATGCGCGTGGTGTCCCCTTGCGCATGATTGGCACCCACACCGACATCTCTGAGCGCAAACGCGCTGAAGACGAGTTGCGGGCACTCAATGCCCAGTTGCTGGAGAACGCCCAACTGCTGCAAACCACACTGACCAGCATCAGCCAGGGCATTCTGTTGATTGACGCTGACGAGAAGGTGCGCAAGTTCAACCCCCGGGTGTGTGAATTGCTGGACCTGCCCGAGCGATTGCTGGCAACCCGTCCCAGCATGCAAGAGGTGACCCGTTACCAGATGGAGCGTGGCGACTTTGGTCCCGATGCACAGCTGGTTGACACCGCGGCACGCCGTTACGTGATGGGGGTGGCCGATGGAGCCACCGACCTGCTGCCCAACCAGTACCTGCGCGTGACCCCGGCGGGGCGCACCCTGGAGGTCCGAACCCAGGCACTGCCCAACGGGGGCATGGTGCGCACGTTTGCTGACGTGACCAACTATGTCCAGGCCGAGGCGGCTCGCCAGCGCCTGAACCAGTTGCTCAACGCCACACAAACCATCGCCCGTGTCGGCGGTTGGGAGCGAGACTTTGTCAGTGGCGCCGTGTCCTGGACCGAGGGCGTCTACCGCATTCTGGAGCTGTCGCCACAGGAATTCACACCGGGCGACCTGATCTCGACCCAGCGGTTTTTCACACCCGAGGCTCAGGAAATGATCAAGGCGGTGGCGCCCGCCCAAGCCGCCACGACGCTGACCTCGCACGACATGGAATTGCAGATGATCACGGCCAGGGGTCGCACTATCTGGATTCGTTTCATGGGGACCACCACCTGGGACCAGGGTCGACCTCTGAAACGCACCTCGGTGCTGCAGGACATTACCGAGCGCAAGCTGGCCGACACCGCACTGCGCCGATCGGAGCGGATGTTTTCCACCGCATTCAGTTCCTGCCCCGTGGCGGCCTCCATTGCCGATCTGGAAACGGGTTGTTTTATGGAAGTCAACACCAACTTCGAGCGGGATTTCGGCTGGACAAAGGAGGAGTTGATTGGCAGGACATCCATGGAAGTGGGTCTGTGGCCCGATGCGGTGGCACGCGTGCCCTGGGCGCAAAAAATCCAGAGCGCAGGCCGGCTGGTCGACTACGAATCCGTATGGGTACACAAGAACGGTCAGTTGCGCAATGTGAGCATCTCGGGGGAAATCACCGAGCTGGACGGGAAAGCCTGCGTTCTGGCCTACGCCACCGACATCACATCCAGAAAAACCGCAGAAGCGCTGATCCGGCAACAGGCTTTCTATGACGCGCTGACCGGTCTGCCCAATCGCCGCATGTTGCGCGACCGGCTGGAACAGGATATCAAGAAAAGCCGGCGCGACGACCATCAACTGGCCCTGCTGTTCATTGACCTGGACCACTTCAAGGAAGTGAATGACACCCTGGGCCATGACCGTGGAGACCTGCTGTTGATTGAGGCGGGTCGGCGCATCCAGGACTGTGTGCGTGACTCCGACACGGTGGCACGCATGGGCGGCGACGAGTTCACGGTGATACTGGCCGAGCTGCCCAATAACCATCACATTGAAGGCATCCTGCAAAAAATCCTGCACGCACTGGAAGCCGTTTTCCAGCTCGGGACCGAACAGGTGTTTGTCTCCGCCAGCATCGGCATCACCATGTATCCGGCGGATGCGACCGAGATCGAAGACCTGTTCAAGCATGCCGACCAGGCGCTGTATGTGGCCAAGGGCGCCGGGCGCAACCGGTTCGGGTTTTTTACGCCGGCGCTGCAGGAAGCCGCGCAAACGCGGGTGCGTCTGGCCAACGACTTGCGCACTGCCCTGGTGGAGAACCAGTTCAGGGTTGTCTACCAGCCCATCGTGGAGCTGGCCACCGGGGCCATTCACAAGGCTGAAGCATTGATCCGCTGGCACCACCCGACCCGTGGTCTGGTCAGCCCGGCCGCATTTATCCCGATCGCAGAGTCCAGTGGCCTCATCGTCGATATCGGCGAGTGGGTGTTTCAGCAGGCGGCCCGCCAGGTGCAGGCTTGGCGTTTGGACCTGGCGCCCAACTTCCAGATCAGCGTGAACAAATCTCCGGTGCAGTTTCACCACGATGGTTCCGGCAAAGCTGCGTGGGCGCTGCAACTGGAGGCCCAGGGTTTGCCGGGCGAATGCATCGTGGTGGAAATTACCGAGGGCCTGCTGCTTGATACCAGCGACAGCGTGGCCAGCACCTTGCTGGCGCTGCGCGATGCGGGCATTCAGGTTTCGCTGGATGATTTTGGTACCGGCTATTCGTCGCTGTCCTACCTGCAGAAATTTGACATCGATTTTCTCAAGATTGACCAGTCTTTTGTGCGCCACCTGATTGCCGATTCCACCGATCTGGCGCTGTGCAAAGCCATCACCGTGATGGCCCATGCGCTGGGCATCAAGGTCATTGCCGAAGGGGTAGAGACGGCCCAGCAGCGTGACCTGCTGGCTGCGGTGGATTGCGACTATGTGCAGGGGTTTCTCTACGCCCGGCCCATGTCGGCACCCGACTTTGAAGCCTTCATGGCAGACTACACACCGTCCGCACCACGGCAGACCCCGGATTCAGGTCGGTGACATCAGGCGGCCATCAGGGCCGCATCCAGCACTTCCACCCAATGCCGTACCGGCGTGGGCGTGCCACTTTGCAGGTGGGTGATGCAGCCGATGTTGGCCGACACGATGACCTCACTGTTCAACTCCCCCAGATGCCCCAGCTTGCGGTCGCGCAGCTGGTAGGCCAGCGTGGGGTTGAGCACGCTGTAGGTGCCGGCCGAGCCACAGCACAGGTGCGACTCGTTGGTGGCGGTACGAATGTCAAAGCCCAAGGCACCCAGGTGCTGTTCCACGCCACCCTTGAGCTTCTGGCCGTGCTGCAGGCTGCACGGCGGATGAAAGGCCAGCCTGGGCGCTGTCTGGGTGATGCGCTTGACCAGCCCGGGCTCGGCCGCTTGCAGGGCGTCCACGATGAGCGGCAACAACTCGCTCAGGTCCCGGGTCAGCGCACTGATGCGTTGTGCCTTGTCGGCGTAAGCCGGATCGTCGTGCAGGATGTGCCCGTACTCCTTGACCGTCACACCACAGCCGGAGGCATTCATCACGATGGCTTCCACACCAGTGGCAGCGTCTTGCACATAAGGCCACCAGGCGTCGATGTTGGCGCGCATCTCGGAGCGTCCGCCATCCTGGTCGTTCAGGTGGAATTTGACCGCGCCGCAGCATCCCGCCTTGGCGGCAATCACCGTCTGGATGCCCACCGCGTCCAGCACGCGCGCGGTGGCGCTGTTGATGTTGGGCCCCATGGCCGGTTGCGCACAGCCTTCCAGCATCAGCACCTTGCGGGCATGCGTGCGGCTTGGCCAGCGGCCCGCGTCCTGTTTGGGCGGCACCTTGGCCTTCAGGCTGGCCGGCATGAGCGGACGTACCAGTTGGCCCAGCGCCATGGCCGGCGCAAACAGGGGCGATGGAATGCCTTCCTTCAGCGCCCAGCGCACGGCGCGCTCAGTCACGGGGCGCGGTACCTTGGCGTCCACCAACTTGCGGCCGATATCGAGCAGGTGGCCATAGTCCACGCCGCTGGGGCAGGTGCTTTCGCAGTTGCGGCAGGTCAGGCAGCGGTCCAGGTGCATCTGCGTCTTGCGCGTCGGTGTCTCCCCTTCGAGCACCTGCTTCATCAGGTAGATGCGACCGCGCGGGCCGTCCAGTTCGTCACCCAGCAGCTGGTAGGTGGGGCAGGTGGCGGTGCAGAAGCCGCAGTGCACGCACTTGCGCAAAATGGCTTCAGCGGCTTGGCCATCGGCCGTGTTCTGGTACTCGGGGGCGAGTTGGGTTTGCATGGGGCTGGTGCCTGGGGAAAAGTGCGGTGGATTACAGGGTGTCAAACAGACGCTGGGGGCCGAAAATGCCCTTGGGGTCCAGGCTGGCCTTGAGGCGGCGCTGGATCGCCATATCGACCGGGTTTTGCATGGTAAATCGTGCTGTAGCCCCCGTGGAATGTGCGAGAGGTGCTACGAAAAGTGTAGCGTGCCCGCCATGGTCGCGGGCCACGGCCTGCAGCTGCGCGCCCGCATCCACGGGTGCCCAGAGCCAGCGCAAGCCACCGTGCCACTCCACCAGTTGCGCCCAGGGCAAGGCCAGCACCGGTGCGGTCTGTGCCATGCTCAGGCGCCACAGGGCCTGGCCATTGGCCGGGGTCTGTTTGAAAAATGGCAACTGCTGGTTGCGGCATAGCAGCCAGTCGGCCTGGGCCTGCGCGTTGTCCATGCGCGTGCCGGTCTGTTCCGTCAGCATCTTCTGGCAGGCGGCTTCCACCGCCGCCACGGCGCCGCGCAGGCGCACAAACAGCAGGTCCTGGCCGGCCGCACCGGCCGTGGCGTCATGCACCCAGCAACTGGCGTTCAGGGGCAGGGGCTGGCCGCCCCAGCGGTGCAGGCACTCCAGCGCGCTGGCCTGGTCCAGCGCAAACACCAATGTGGCCTCGGCGGGTGCGACCGGCAGTACCTTGAGCGAGACCTCGGTGATCAGCCCCAGCGTACCCATGCTGCCCACCATCATGCGCGAGACGTCATAGCCGGCCACGTTTTTCATGACCTGGCCGCCAAACACCAGCTCTTCCCCCAGGCCATTGATCATGTGCAGGCCCAGCACGTATTCCCGCACCGCACCGGCGCTGGCGCGTGCCGGGCCGCTCAGGCCCGCAGCCACCATGCCACCGACGGTCGCTGCGCTTCCTGCGGTGGCGCCCGGCGTCTGCGACCAGGCGAAGTGCGGGGGCTCAAATGGTAGGCACTGGCCGCGCTCGGCCAGCAGGGTTTCCAGTTCGGCCAGCGGTGTGCCCGCGCCGACGGTGACGACCAGCTCGGTGGGTTCGTAGCTCAGGATGCCGGCCAGGCCGCTGGTGTCCAGCAACTCGCCTTGTAGGCTCTGGCCATAAAAGTCTTTGCTGCCGCCGCCGCGAATGCGCAGGGCAGTGCCGTCGGCCGTTGCTGCGCGAATGCGATCGGTGGTGTGGTGAAGCGCGGTGTCCATGGAGTGCATGCCCGCCATCGTAGCGGGCGCTCGCCTTTGTTGCGTGAATTTTTTGAAACCCGGGGCGCCAAAAATTTACTCGGCGAAAAAGTTCACCGGCAAACCGGGCACATCCACCCGCATGGAGAACACGCAACCCGATTGGGGAAAGGCTGCCAGCTCCGCCGCGCTGCGTCCGTGGCGCGCCGTGGTGACGTACAACGTTTTCAGGTCTTCACCGCCCAGACAGGGCATGGTCGGGCACTGGGCCGGCGTGGGAAATTCGGCCAGCAAGCGGCCGTCGGGTGCGAACTGGCAGATCCGTTGGCCCTCAAACATGGCCGCGTAGTAGTTGCCCTGCACGTCGACCGCGGCGCCGTCCGGCCGTCCGCCATACCGCGCCTGGCCATCGGCCGGGCTTGCATCAAATTGCCAGTCCGCCGGTTTGGCCGGGAACTGCTGGAAGATGCGGTGGGCGTTCAGGCGGTTGGCCTGCAGGTCAAAGTCCCAGGCATGGACCACATGGCTGGGTGTGTCGGCCCAGTAGGCGGTGCGGTTGTCGGGGCTCCAGGCTAGGCCATTGCCGGTGAGGGCGTCGCCGGCGTGGCGCGTCACCACCGGAACGCGGCCACCGCGGCAGTCCACCGCATACAGGGCCGCCGCACGGCTGGCCTTGGGCTCGTCGATGGTGCCGATCCAGAAGCGGCCCAGCGCATCGCACTTGCCGTCATTGGCGCGCACACTGGCCGTGTCGTAGGGCAGGGTGGCAATCCGGTCCAGCGCGCCGCCCCACCCGCGGGCGCGGAAAACGCCATGGCGCAGGGCGATGACCAGCCCGCCCGTGGCGGCCGGCGCAATGCAGCCGGGCTCGCTGGGCATGTCCCAGGTCTCGACGGTGCCCATGTAGACGTTGGCACGCAACACCTTCTTGCCGGGGATGTCCACCCAGTACAGGGTTTGCTCCAGCGGATGCCAGAAGGGCGATTCGCCCAGTTCAAAGTGTTGGGGACTAACCGTTTGCCAATTCATCATGCTCGCTCCACTTCGATGCGCATCTCGCAGGAAAACGTCTGACCGGGCAGCAGAATGCAGACGCCCAGCTCCTGTGCGCTGGCGCCGGTCTGGGCCATGCGGTTCATGGCGTCGTTGACGTGGCTGACCGGCTCGATGGCAATGGTGTCGCGCTCCGGCGTGGTGTAGACCACCAGGCGGCTCAAGCTGGATGCCACACGGGTGTTCAGCACGCCATCGACCAGGCGCACCACGCCGCTCCAGCCGTCAAAGCAATGGTCCACATCCAGGGCCGCGCAATCGCCATCCAGGCCGGTGCTAACGGTGCGGTGCGTCGGCAACTTGTCCGCGCCCATCTCCCACCGGCCGGTGGCGTCGAAGTGCACGCGGCTGCCGGCTCGCTTGATGAAGTAGGGGTGCCAGCCCAGGCCCACGGGCGCAGACACGGGCGACTGGTTGGTGATGGAGAGGCTCATCTCCAGTGCATCGGCTTCGAGCTTGAAGGCCTGCGAGGTGTCGAAGTCAAACGGCCAGGAGGCGTCGGCCTTGTGCTCGTAGGACAGCAGCGCAAAGCTGTCACTGGTCTCCAGCACCGTCCAGGCGCGCTCCCAGCCCACACCATGGATGGCGTGCGGGTTCGGCGGATAGTTCTTGATCAGGGGATGGTCCGTTCCCTGCCATTGCAGCGTGGCGTGGCCCACCCGGTTGGAGAACGGCACCAGCGGATAGCTGGCCGACTGGCGCACGGAGTGCAGGTCCTGCGCAGGGGTCGAGCGCAGTATGGGAATACCCGCCAGCCACAGGCCGGCAATACAGCCACCCAGTTCGGGTTTGATTTCGCACAGCATGTCGGCGCAGCGCAGGGTGACAGGGGTTGACATGGCTTGGGTCTCGTGAAGTTGGTGGGAGCATGCATTTACTCCGGGTCAAATTGTGCACCGCAGAACGCCATAAAAAAGGCCCGGAAGGACAGGAAGTCCTTGCGGGCCCGGGTTTCTTGCAAATTGAAACCGCTTGGTAACGCGCCAAGCGCGTTGTGGAGTGCTTAGCGGCTGTAAGCCGTCTCGCCGTGGGACGTGATGTCCAGGCCTTCGCGCTCGTCTTCTTCGCTGACCCGCAGACCGATGGTCTTGTCGACGATGAAGTAGGAGATTACCGAGACAATACCCGACCACAAGACCGTTACACCAACCGCCTTGGCCTGGATCCATACCTGTGCGGAGATGGAATACTCAGCGGGCGTCATCATGGTGGCCGTGACCCAGTCGTTCATGGCGCTGGGTCCACCCAGGGAAGGTGATGCAAAGACACCGGTCAGCAGGGCACCCAGGATGCCGCAGACACCGTGCACACCGAACACGTCCAGCGTGTCGTCCGCACCCAGCATCTTCTTCAGGCCGGTCACACCCCACAGGCCGGCAAAGCCGGAGATCAGACCAATGATCAGCGCACCACCGATGCCGACGTTGCCGGCAGCGGGTGTGATGGCGACCAGACCGGCCACCGCACCGGATGCAGCACCCAGCATGGAGGCCTTGCCCTTGACCATGGCTTCACCGATGGACCAGGTCAGCACCGCAGCGGCCGTTGCACCAAAAGTGTTGATGAAGGCCAGGGCGGCAAAGCCATTGGCTTCCAGCGCAGAGCCGGCGTTGAAGCCAAACCAGCCCACCCACAGCAGGGCAGCGCCCACCATGGTCAATGTCAGGCTGTGAGGGGCCATGGACTCCTTGCCGTAGCCCACGCGTTTGCCGATGAAGAAGGCACCCACCAGACCGGCAACCGCCGCATTGATGTGCACCACGGTACCGCCAGCGAAGTCCAGCGCGCCCCACTGCCACAGCATGCCGGCGGTGGCGTTGACCTTCTCAACCACTTCCTTGCTGGTGTAGGCATCAGGACCCGCCCAGAACCAGACCATGTGGGCCATGGGAGCGTAGCTGAAGGTGAACCACAGCACCATGAAGGCCAGCACGGCGGAGAACTTGATGCGCTCGGCGAACGAGCCCACGATCAGCGTGCAGGTGATACCGGCAAACGTTGCCTGGAAGGCCGCAAACACGATCTCGGGGATGACCACACCCTTGCTGAAGGTGGCCGCGTTGGCAAAGGTGCCGGCCGCGTTGTCCCAGATGCCCTTCATGAACAGCCGATCGAACCCGCCGATGAACTGGTTGCCTTCGGTGAACGCCAGGCTGTAGCCGTAGATGAACCACAGCACCACGATCATCGAGAAGGTGACCATGACCTGCATCAGCACGGACAGCATGTTCTTGCTGCGCACCAGGCCGCCGTAGAACAGGGCCAGACCGGGCACGGTCATCAGGATCACCAGCAGCGTGGAGACCATCATCCAGGCCGTGTCACCCTTGTTGGGTACCAGGGCCGGCGCTGCGGCGGGTGCAGCAGCGTCAGACGCGGCGGTGGCCGGTGCGGGAGCCGCGACCGCGGCAGCGGGTGCAGCAGCATCCGCCGGCTTGGCATCAGCCGCCGGTGCTGTGGCAGCCGGAGCCGCTGCCGGTGCTGCGGTCTGGGCCAGAACGACGGAGCCCGCCGTCAACAGGCCCCAACCCAGTGCGAGGGAAATGAGTAGTTTTTTCATGATGATTTCCAATCACAAGGCTTCTTTGCCGGTTTCACCGGTGCGGATGCGAACAACCTGTTCCAGGTCGTAGACAAATATCTTTCCGTCACCGATCTTGCCGGTGCGCGCTGCGCCTTCGATGGCCTCGATGACACGGTCCACCAAGGCGTCGTCAATGGCGGCCTCGATCTTGACCTTTGGCAAAAAGTCGACCACGTACTCTGCGCCGCGGTACAGCTCGGTGTGGCCCTTCTGGCGGCCGAAGCCCTTGACTTCGGTGACTGTAATTCCCTGCACGCCCATGCTGGAGAGGGCTTCACGCACCTCGTCGAGCTTGAACGGTTTAATGATCGCCGTTACGAGTTTCATGGTATTTCCTTCGGTGGTGGACGGAATCAGAACGTGTACTTCACGCCGACGGTCACAGCGTTCTTGCCCAGATTGTCAAAGCCGGTGACCTTGTAGAACGAGTCTTTGGCATCGGTGGTGAGGGCCGCAATCGAGGCCGACAGGCCGTTGCCGAAGTCCTTGCCCAGCGTCAGCGAATAGTCGGTGTAGTCAGCAGCGTTGCCCGCCTGGTTGGGGACGGTCTGGCGACCCACGTGCGGTGTCAGCGTGAAACCATTGCCCAGATCAAAGGCGGCAGCCAGTTCGAAATAGGCGCTGCCCTTGCTGTCCGGGTTGGCGATGAAGTTGGTGGTGGACTGGCTGTACTTGGCCGTCACGATGCCGTAGGTCAGCGCGCCATAGACTTCGGTGGTGTTGGCATTGACCAGCACCTTGTCGGCCGTGTTGCCGGGGTATTGGTAGGTGATCACGCCGATGTCGAAGGTGAAATCCTTGGCGATTTCACCCTTGTAGCCACCGTACACGTCCACTTCCAGCGAGCCGTCGGTGGCGCCGACGTAGTCCTTGATCCAGTTGATGTTGGAGCCCCAGGCGCCCACATACAGGCCACTCTTGTGGGCGTAGTCCACACCGCCCTGCAGGGCAGGCTTGAAGGATGTCTGTGCAATGCTGCGAAAGCGGTAATCGCTGACCACGCCGACATTGAAGCTCAGTGTGGACTCTGGCTCGGGTGCGGCAGCCGGAGCTGCGGTTTGGGCCATGGCGGCAGTGCCGACCAAAGCAGTGGCGAGAACGAGGATGGATTTGGTTTTGAGGTTCATTAATGACTCCAATGGGGTTGCGGGACGTACCTGCTAAGCAGGATGCATGCCATTTCGTTTTTTCTTTTGGCACAGAGCCAATGCGTCCACCATTCGCCCGGCAACGCGTTATGCTAGCTGTATGTATAAACAGTTTTTGCAGGGGTTATGCACCCGTTTGGGGCTACCTCATTGCAGTGCGCACTAATTTGGGAGGATGGCAAATGGGCTTGTCTTTGGTGCAGAGTCGCGCGCTGCGGGGGCTGGACGCGGCCAAGGTCACGGTCGAGGTGCATCTGGCCAACGGGCTTCCCAGTTTTACGCTGGTGGGTCTGGCCGATGTCGAGGTCAAGGAAGCGCGCGAGCGGGTGCGCTGTGCCATCCAGAATGCGGGCCTTCAGTTTCCCCATAACCAGCGCATCACGGTGAACCTGGCACCGGCAGACCTGCCCAAGGATTCCGGGCGGCTGGATCTGCCGATTGCGCTGGGTATTCTGGCCGCCAGCGGGCAGATCGACGGCACCCAGCTTGCCAACTATGAATTTGCCGGTGAGCTGTCGCTTACGGGCGCGTTGCAGCCGGTGCGCGGCGCGCTGGCCATGGCACTGGCCCTGCACACCGGTAAGGTGGTCACGCGCCTCGTCTTGCCACCGGGCAATGCGGAAGAGGCGGCCCTGGTGCCGGGCTCCGAGGTTTACCGGGCGCGGCATTTGCTGGACGTGGTGCGCCAGTTTGTTCCGGCCAGCGCGTCGGCGGATGCGGCACTGGCCAACGCCGTAGACCCTGCGGACGATGGCTGGGCCCGTGTACTGCAGGTGCCCCCGGTCAGCCGGGCGCGTTCACTGGACATGGCCGACGTCAAGGGCCAGGCCGGCGCCAAGCGGGCGCTGGAAATCGCAGCGGCGGGTGGCCACAGCCTGCTGCTGGTCGGGCCGCCGGGCTCGGGCAAGTCCATGCTGGCCCAGCGCTTTGCCGGTTTGCTGCCGCCCATGTCCTGCGATGAAGCCCTGCAAAGTGCGGCCATTGGCAGTTTGAGTGGGCGCTTTGCCATCGAAAACTGGGGCATTCGTCCCACCTGCAGTCCCCACCATTCCGCCAGCGCGGTGGCTCTGGTGGGCGGCGGCTCGCCGCCGCGGCCGGGCGAAATCTCGTTGGCCCACCACGGTGTGCTGTTTCTCGATGAGCTGCCCGAGTTCCCCAGGGCGGCACTGGAGGCCTTGCGCGAGCCGCTGGAGACCGGTTGCATCACCATCTCGCGGGCGGCACAGCGGGCCGAGTTTCCGGCGCGCTTTCAATTGGTGGGCGCGATGAACCCCTGCCCCTGTGGCTACCTGGGCTCTACCGCGCACACCTGCCGCTGCACGCCCGACCAGGTTCACCGCTACCAGGCCAAGCTCAGCGGACCGTTGATGGACCGTATCGACCTGCACGTCGAGGTACCGAACCTGCCCCACACCGACCTGTTGGGCGCGCCCGCCGGCGAGTCCACCGACAGCATTCGCCAACGCTGCCTGCTGGCGCGCCAACGGGCGATGGAGCGCCAGGGCAGCAGCAATATGGCCTTGATGGGACAGGCGATTGACCAGCACATCCTGCTCGACGGCGATGCCCTGACGTTTTTGAATGTGGCGGCCACGCGCCTGGGCTGGTCGGCCCGCGGGACCCACCGTGCGCTGAAAGTCGCGCGCACCATTGCCGACCTGGCGGGTGCACAGCATACCCAGGTGGCCCACCTAGCCGAAGCCATGCAGTACCGGCGAACCTTGAATCGCTAGTGGATAGACAATGCAGCGTCTTATGCAACCACCCCGCCCGCCGTGCACCTGGCCGATAGCCCCAACACCGTAACCCGTAGCCCGGACCCAACAGCCTACAAGCCGGGTCTGGTCGGCTGGCTGTCGCTGGCGCAGCTCATCAGCTGGGGCAGCGTGTTCTACACGTTTACGCTGATCATGGGACCGGTGGAGCACGAGCTGGGTCTGAACCGGGTCGAGTCGTCCCTGGCGTTCAGCCTGGCCCTGTTGGCCGAGGGCTTGATGGCCTACCCGGTGGGCCGCTGGATTGACCGGGGCCATGAGCGTGCGGTCATGACGGCGGGTTCCCTGCTGGCGGGTGTGTGTCTGCTGGCCCACGGCTGGGTGACGAGCAAGGCCGGACTGTATGCCGTCTGGACAGGCTTGGGGCTGGCCATGGCGGCTATTCTGTATTCACCCGTGTTTGCCGTGGTGACCCGACGTTTCCCCCACGACTTTCGGCGCGCCATCATCACGATGACGTTTCTGGGCGGGCTGGCCAGCACGGTTTTCATTCCCGTGACCGCCTGGCTGATTGACGGACTGGGCTGGCGCCACGCCATGATGGCCCTGGCCGCGCTGCATGTGCTGGTGTGCGCGCCGCTGCACGGCCTGGCCCTGCGCAACGCCCCCGGGCCCAGAACTGCTCAGACCGGGCAACCGGCGCAAACGCGCACCACGCTGTCGCACCATCTGGTCAGTGCGCCCTTCCTGCTGATCGGCGTGTTTGTCGTGCTGATGATGTCGGTGACGGTGGCGGTACCCGCGCACATGGTCAGCCTGCTGCGCGAGCATGGCCTGAGCGAACGCTGGGTCATTGCCATTCCGGCCAGCATTGGGGTCATCCAGGTGCTGGGGCGCCTGCTGCTGTACTTCTTCGAGCGCCACTTTGATCTGCATCTGGCCAACCGGCTCATTCCCTGCCTGATTCCCCTGGGCCTGATTGCGCTGCTGGCCGCACCCTGGGCCGGCAGTGCCCACGGTGCGCTGGTCATTTTCTTCGTCGTCCTGTGGGGCATGGGCAATGGCATGCTGACTATCGTCAAGGGCACGGCCATTGCCGAGTACGTCAACCGCGAGCACGTGGCGTCGCTCAATGGCGCCCTGGGCCTGCCGCTGGCGCTGGCCCGGTCCGCTGCGCCGCTGGGCCTGGGCCTGTTGTGGAGTCCGCAGTCGGGCTACGCTTTGGGGCTTGGCATATTCCTGGCCATCAGCGTGCTGGGTGTGCTGGCGCTGGCGGCCGCACAGAAACTGGCCCGACCCAATAGATTGCTATAAAAACAATAGCTGCTCACGCACATTCTGCGGGAGCTACAGGCCAAATTCACTCTGAATTGCCGGATATTTCCAATGGCCGAGGCGGAATCCGATCCCGCCTCGGCCGTCTATTGTTCTCTGAGCGGCACGCCGGCCTGGCGCAGATAGGCCAGAATGTCCTTGCTCACCGGGCCCACGGCCCGGGCCTTTTCCACCATCTCTGCCGCGCTGCTGGTCTGGCCCAGGGCGGCCAGCGATACCGCCGTACCCAGCAACCAGCGCTGTTCATCCGGGCGCGACTGCAAGGCCATCATGTAGGCGTGCACGCTGTCCTGGTGGCGGCCCAGGCGTTGCGCCGCATTGGCGCGAATCGCCCATAAATCCGGCTGATTGCCCAGCAGCGGCTCCAGCCGGGTCAGCATTTCCCAGACCGCGCCAAAACGGCCTTCGGCCAGCTGCATGCGTGCCATCTCCCGCACCAGCGGCGTCAGCACGGTACCGCCGCCGCCCGCCTTGGCGCTGCGTTCAGCCGCCGCAATGGACTGCTGCATCAGGTCCATGGCGGCGTCATGCGAGCCACTGTTCCACAGGTTTTGGGCTTGCGCCATGGCGTCTCCCCCGGCCTGCTGCAGCCGCTGTATGGCCGGGGTGCTGTCGCCGGTTGGCGCGGCTGGTGCAATGGCGGGCGAAGCAGCCGTGCGGGTTTTGGGGCGGTCAACCACCACCGGAGCGGGCGCAGGCGCTGCAACAGCGGCCGGAGCAGCGGCAACCGGGGGCGCGTGGGCCGTGGCGGGAGTTGGCGTGGACAGCAAGGCATCCAGCGCCCGGCGGGCCGACAAACTGGGCTCCATGCGCAAGGTCATGGCCGTCGCTGGCGCGTTCGTACCGGGGGGCGCGGGCGGGTTGCCGGGCACGGCGTCCACAGGGTCAGGGCGTGGTACGGCTTCAACGCTGCTCGCGCCAGCCTGTGGCGCAGCAGTGGGTTCTGAAGCCGCAGTGGCCGCGACGGGAGCCGAAGTGGGCGCCGCCGCAGCGGCAGGCGGCGCCGAGGCCGTGTCCAGACGGGGGCCGGCCGTATCGGCCTGCAACCACAGCCAGGCTCCGGCTGCAAGCGCCGCGAGGACCAGCAGGCCCAAACCCGGCCAGAGCACGGAATTGCGACCTGATTTTTGGTTCACCGGTGGTTTGCCAAACGCCACGCTGGCAGTCCCCTGGCGCAAGGCAGTCTGGGCTGGCGTTGCGCCAGCGGCGGCAAGGGGCGAGCTTGTATCCTGGCGATGGTCCAGGTCGCGCAGCATCTTGTTGATCACACTCACAGCTTGCTCCTGGCCGGTGCACCCAAAACACTGTCCGACAAGGGCACGGCGTGCGACGCCGCGCGCCCGCGCCACAGGCGACGCCACCAGGGCAGACGCTTGACGATGCCAGGCGTGTCGGCAGCCGCCAGGCGCACGTGCGCCGTGTTGACGCGGTGCACGTTTTCGCCATAGGCCAGCATCAGGCATTTGTGGGACAGCACGTTGATCAGTCGGGGAACCCCGCCACTGATGCGGGCGATGGCCCGGGCCGCGTCGGCCTCAAACACGTGGACGTCGGTATGGGCGTCCACCGCGGCGGTGGTCAGCCGGTGCACCAGATAGACCGGAACGCGGTCGGCGGGCATGGGCCCGAGGTATTCGCTGAAGGTGATGCGCTGCATCAATTGCCGGATTTCGGGGCGCGCCAGTTTGGCGTCCAGCTCGGGTTGGCCCAGCAGCACCAGCTGCAGCAGCTTGCGCTTCTCGGTCTCCAGGTTGGACAGCAGGCGCAGACTCTCCACGGTCCGCAGGGGTATGGCCTGCGCCTCGTCAATGCAGACCACCACCTGGCGCCCTTCCAGTGCATGGCGCAGCAGGCAATCGCGCAGGGCATTGAGCACGCTGTGGCGGCTGATGGGCGGTGCCAGCTTGATACTGAGCTCCAGCGCCAGCGCCATCAGCAGGTCGTCGGGGCCCATGTCGGGGTTGGGAATGTAGGCGGTGACAAACTCGCCCTGCAGCGTCTTGAGCAACTGGCGGCACAGCACGGTTTTGCCGCAGCCCACTTCGCCCACAATTTTCAGGAAGCCTTCGCCACTGCGCAGGGCCACCAGCAGGGTGTTGAGCGCCGCCTGCGCGCTCTCGTGGGGATAAAAAAAGGCCGAGTCAGGCGTGATCGAGAAAGGGGCCTCACGCAGCGAAAAATGCCCCAGGTACATTACTTGGCCGTGCCGGCAGGTTCGACGTTGTAGGCGCTGCCGTCCATGCGGATGACGCGGGCACGGGTCGCGTCCATATCGTCCAGGGCCGCCCGTGTCTTGCGGGTTTGTGCTTCCCAATCCTCGGCGCTGCGGATGATGGTGGGCTTGATGAGTACGACCAATTCCTTCTTGCGACCGGAATTGGCCTTGTTGCCCAGGATCGACGACAGGAACGGCACGTCGGCGGTACCCGGCAAGCCCGACGAACGGCGGCTGGACTCCAGCTGCATCAGGCCGCCAATGGCCACGATATTGCCGTCCTGGATGCGCACCATGGTGTCGGACTCATTGACCGCGCTGGAAGCCAGTGGCAGTTTGTAGTTGCCGATCGATCCCAGGTCAATCTGTTTGGTCTTTTCGGTCACCGTGGTCACCGAGGGGCGCACATGCAGGGTGATGTTGTTGCCTTCGTCAATCTGGGGCGTTACATCGAGCGCAATGCCCGAGAAAAACGGTGTCAGCGTGAGCGTGGGCAGCGTGGGCGCGGTCGACGAGCTGGTCGATGTGCCGCTGGTGGCCGCAGTACCGCCTGAAACATTGGTCACAAAGAACTCATCCGTGCCCACTTTCAGCAGCGCCTTCTGGTTGTTCATGGTGGCGATGCGCGGGCTGCTCAGGATCTGGATGTCGCCACGCGTCTCCAAAAAGCCCAGAACGGCCTGGAAACCATCGGTGGCCAATGCCAGTCCGAACAATCCACCGGTACCGATGGGGAGTGACTGGGTGTCGGCCAGGGTTGGCAAAGCGCCGCTTGGGGTTGGGAACCCTGGCACATTACCCGTTACGCCATTGATCAGCACATTGTTGGCCGTTCCGCCGCCGACGGAGCCTATGACACCGGTGTACCGTCCGGCGTTGCGCAGTGCCGACCAGTCAATGCCGCTCTGGTAACCGTCGCGCAGCTCAACCTCCACAATCTTGGCCTCCAGCATCACCTGGCGCTCGACAGCGATCTGCGCTGCCTTGAGGAACTGGCTCACCTGGCGCAGTTCATCGGGCATGGCCCGCACCGCCATGATGCCCGCCTGCGGGCTGACAATCACGTTGCGCCCGGCGCCACCGCCGAGCATGCCCTTGACGGCGTCGGTAAGCTCCCCCCAGAAATCTGTACGGGAACTGGTGGTGATGCGGCTGCTTTCCTGTTGCTGTCCTCCGGTTCCACTGGTATTGGAGGTGTTGCTTGCCCCACTTGCGGAGCCTGTGCTGCTGCTATTGCTGCTGCTAGTAGTGTTGCCAGCCGACCCGGACGACACGCGCAGTTCGGTGGTGCCCACGCGCAGGGCATGCGGGTAGTTGATGGTGAACACCCGGGTCTGCAGCGTGGGGGCATACACCACGATGCGCCGACCCTCAATCTTGAAGTCATAGCCGTAGACGTCCCGAATGGCCTCCAGCGCTTCGGTCACCGTCACGCCGCGCAAGGTCACCGACAGCTTGCCCGAGACATCCGGGTGCATCAGCATGCTGTACCGCGTATCCGCGACGATGGCCAGAAAGACTTCGCGGGCCTGGGCATCGTTGACCAGCAGATCCAGTCGGGGTTCTGCCGGCGCGGGCATGGCCTTGGGCGCGGGCTCAGCCAGAGCGTCACTCACCTGCGCTGGCACCACGGTCGATGGTTTGGCCACAGGTGGGGCCAGCTCGGCGCGCACCGTCTCGCTCACATCGGGGGTGCGCAATGGCCGGTCTGTGGCACAACCAGCGAGCAGACTGGCGACCAGCAACACGCAGGCACCGGACGTAGCCCCAGCCCGGTACGGCGCGGCGTCGCCCAACGGGCCAGTGGGAAACATTTCGATCATGGTGGCGGCTTTGGTAGTCATGTGCGTGAATGTCACGGTTGGGTATCTTCGCACGGAGCGACTGCGGGCGGGGAATGGGGTGTAAGGGAGCCGCAGCGCGGTTTGGCTGCAATGGCCTTGCGGGCAATGCCGGCAAATCGTGGCATCTTGATCAGTGCCTTGCCGTCGTGCAACCAGACTTCGGTCTCCGTGATGCGCTCCACGCGCAGCTTGCCCACTTTGTCGCCTGGCGCGTACAGGCGCGTTCCGACCACCAGATAGGGCTTGTCATCGCGCACCAGGACGCTCACGCCCTCGGCGCCCATCGGTGAAAGGCCGGCCGCGCCGGTTTCGGGGGGAGCAACGGTCGGGTCGCGTTCCTGTTGGGCAGCCAGCGGCAATGCGTGCATCAGCAGAACCAGGGCCAGACCCGGCATGCGCGTGAAAGCGGGTTGGATCATGGGGGCACCCCCACCACGTAGACCTGCAGGGTCAACTCGGGTGTTTGCCTGGTGGATTTGAGCTGAAGGTTGCCCCAGCGCAACGTGGGTAGCGCCGCTTCCAGTGTTTTGACGTAACCCACCAGATCGGCGTAGGAACCCGCAATACGCAGCTCAAGTCCCCGTCGGGATAGCACGCCCTGGGTGCCGGCGACAGCAGCGGTTGTAGTTGTAGCCGTTGTGGCGCTTGCGGGGCTGATGGCGTCCTGTTTGATCGTTCCGGTGCTCAGCAGCGTGAGCCCTTCCTGGCGACGCAGAAACTGAACCAGCGCCTGCTCAATGGCCGGGCCGCCCTCAGCCAGGGGCGCTACCGCCTTGATCTCCTGATTGATCGCATCCAGACGAAGTGTGGCTGCCTCAATATCGTCACGCACGGCCTTGCTGGCGTCCACGGGCTGCGCAATGGCTCTGAGTTCGTCGCGCAGGCGCTGGAGATCGGTCTCCTGTGCTGCAAAACGTTGCGTTGTCTGCTTGTGGGCAAGCTGCGCGGGTGACAGCCACAGGGTGTCTGCAATCGCCAGGCAGCAAATAATGATTGCCAGAAACAGGAATACCCGTTCCCGCAGTTGCATGGCGTCAATGCGACCGGCCAGCTGTTGCCACTTTTGTTTCATGGCCTGCTCCCGGGGGCGCTCGTTGCGGCGGCCACACCCACCGCAGAAGGTTCGATACTGACCAGATTGAAGGACCAGACTGCACGCGCCGGGAGCACCGGCGCTGAGCTTGCGGTGGCGGGTGCCGCCAGCTGCGCGGCGGTGGCATTCTCAACCTTGACCGTTGCCAGTTTCAGGCCTCGCATCAGTGGGCTGATCGCAAGTTTGTCTACCCATTCATTCAACGCTGCGGGCTCCAGGGTGAATCCGCTCACCTCAAACCGGGCACCATCCATCCGCACTTCGGAAATCCACACCGGTGCCGGGATGCTGCGCGCCACCCACGTCAGACGATCCGAGTGCCCCCAGCCTGGGCGGAACATGCCCTCATTCAATGCCTCTTTCAATTTTTCACGCTGCGCAATGGCATCACGCCGTCCCTGCAACTGCGCCAGCAGCGCCGGGTCCACCGGAGCGGCATTGGCACGGCTGCGCTGGATGGCGGCCTTCAGGCTCTCCACCTCAAGGGCATGGGTGGCCATGGACTGTTGGAACGATTCACCGGCGCGGTCCAGATTCCAGACCCAGGTGCCGCACAACGCGCCGCCCAACACCAAAAATACGCCCAACGCAATCGCCATGGTGTGCGCAGAAAAGTAACGCTTTTGCGTTAACAGAATCGGCGTACAAAGGTTGATTTGCTGGGGCATGGCTACGGGTGCGGGTAGACGGTTTCAGAGCTTGCGTGTTTCGTTGCGCAACAGCACGCCCAGCAGGGGCAAACAATAGATCTGGTCGGTCACCGGCATGGATTGGAGGCCGGGGAACTGGTGTTCAAGGTCCATGGCCGTCACGGCCTGCCCCATCTCGCGTCCCAACCAGGCGGCCAGTTCAGCCGAGCGTTCACCGGCATAGACGCGCAGACCAGCCAGGGGCATGCTGGACCAGGTGCGGTCCCACAGATCCAGGGAGCGCTGAACCTCCACCACAAACCGCTGAACCCGCTCATCGTCACCGTGATCGGAGGATGCAAGTCCGCCACCTGTGCCGCCACCGGCGTAGTCCGGAACATACTCACTCACCGGCGTAAAGGCGTCAGGCGTCGCGTCCGCTGTGGCTTCGTGCCCAACACCCCAGGGCATGGTCAAAAACCCTTGCGGCAGATCGAGCCGGCGCGTGAAAAACAATTCTTCGTTGGCGCTGATCGTCAGCACGGCCTGGCGTTCATCGGAAATGAGCAGGGCCGCGTCGGCACGCTCCAGCCGGCCATCGCGCAATGCCAGCGCGCTTTGCAGGTTGCGCTGGGCGGTTTCCTGGATGTCGATGACAGGAAGCGTCCAGTGCATGGCGTCACCCAGTGCAATGACCTCGCGCACGACGTCGTTTTTGGCTGCCACCACGAACAGGTGGCTGGGGCCTTTTTGTTGTCCGTCACCCACCTGCATCACATCCAGCGTGATGTCGTCGATGTGAACATTGACCATCTCACGGATTTGAAAACGGGCGGCGGAACGCAACTCTTCCGGCGCCACCGGAGGGGCATCAATCTGCAGCAGTTGGTACTGCTCGGGGCGCAACATGACATGGGCCACCAAGCCCTTGAGCCCCAAAGCCTGCAGACGGCGCACAAAGTCTTCCCTGCTGTCTGCGCCCTGGTGCTCCACACCCATCTGCTGAACCGCAAACAGCCCGTCGGAATTGACTGGCGCCCTCACATAGGCAAACGTTCCTGCAGACCAGGACACGATGAGCTGGTCTTTAGAGGATTTGCGTTGCCAGGGCCAGCGCATGCTCAAGCAGGCGCCCGCAAGGTCTGTGGATCGTCGGGAGTGGTAGCTTCAATCATGGTTGGTGCGCCAATTGAAAAATCTGCTCTCATTTTAATAGCTGATCGCGCAATCATGTCATTGATTGACGCCCTTTTGACCATTGTCCGGCAAATTCGATGCCAATTCGCGTCAATAGTTCTCGCGGCGGTAGATCAGGGGGTTTTTGTAAATGCCAAAGTGGGCAGCTGACGTCGGGTTGGTTGCCGTGGTGCTGGTCCATCCGAACTTGAGCCAGGGTGCGGCAGCTGATGTGGCCGTTGCACCCGGCGTGCCCGTCGCAGTGCATTGCTTGCCGGTCGCAGTTCCGTCCAGGTTGAGCATGATGCACATGTTTCCTGCAGCGGTCGGCTTTGCCAGGTTGACCGTCCAGGGAGCTTTGTAGGGGCCGCTACCCGTTGCGGTTACTGACAAGGCTGTGATGCAAGACGACACGGCCGTGGCGCAACTGGGCGCGGCGGTGGCGAAGGCAAAGTTGGCTGCGGCCAGATTGGTACAGGTGTCCGTTCCTTGCTTCCAGCCCAAAGGAGTCGTATCGTAGTACTCAAGGGTCGTGGGTATTGCCAAGCCAGCGCTTAGCAACTCGGAGCCATAAGCGTTCGACAAACGGACCCGACCGCTGCGAATGGAGGTCGTGCCCTCGACGCCTGAAGCCGATGACACGCCGTCACCGGCAGGCGCGGTTTCAACGGCACGCAGCTTGATGGTTGCAGGCACTGCCGGACTGGGCGTAAAGATAAAGCTGGGCGTGATACTGGTCACACCCGCTGCAAAAGCGCTCGCCAACACCGATGTGGGTGACAACGCACCGGCTACGGCATTGGCTTCAGACAAGGTCACGGCTTTGGAAAAATTGGGCGTGGTGCTGGCCGACCCGTCGTAGTTCACGGTGATGGTCGGGGTAGCGAGACCGTTCATTGCCGTCACTGTCGCCGCAAAGGGTTGACCGGAGTAAGTGAAAGCGCTGCAACCCGGTGTAACTGCCGTGTCGAAGTGATGGGGAATGAAACGCCCCACCCCACCCGTGGTGCCCGTTTTGCCGGTAGCCGTCAAGGTAGAACCGAGATAGCTGCCGCTGGTCAACGTGGCGATCAGATCAATGGTGCCCACTTCGCTCCATTTCAGGTTGCTTGCGGTTGCAGCACCGGCGCTGAATGTGCCCAAACTGCCGGAGAGAATGCCGTTTGAAGCTCCGACACCGGTGGGTTGGTATCTGGTGAAGGACAAGGTGGCGCCTTCGGGAAGTGTTGGCAAGGTATTTTCCTTGCCGAAGTTGGGGGTGGCAGTACCCGCATTGTTTCTGGCCGTTACGGTAGCGCTGAAACTGCTGCCTGCCTTGATGGGCGCTGCGGTAACGGCACTGAAGGCAAAGTCCTTGGGCGCTGCAATGAAGGTGTCGGTGCCGGTCATCGTGATGCCGGCGGAGGTGTACTGGGCGTTGAGCGTCATGTTGCCGACATCGGCGTATTGCAGGGTCGTGGTGGCCACGCCGCTGGCGTCGAACGCCAGAGTCACTGCCTGGCCGGTGGCATCGCATTGGGCGGCGATGTTGTTGGTGGCGTTCAATGCCTTGCCTCCCAAACGCACCGGCAAGGTGCCCGTGGTCGGGTTGGTATAACTGCAGGTGAATGTGAGAGCCGGGCTGGTACTGGCGAAGATGGGAACGCAGGCATCGGTACTGTCCGACTTCTTGACGGCCTTGAACGTGACGTTTTGGATCGTCTCGGCTATATGGTGGGGTACGTCGAACAAAAATCCTGCTTGCGCAAAATTGAGATTGGCGTCACACACCGAACCAAACGTGTAGTCCGCCGTGACGCAGGCACTGGCTGTTCCCGAACTCTCGGAGATGGCGCCGGACAGCAGATTGATGTTCAGCGACTCGGAAAATGTATTGGACAGGCCAAATGTCACACTGGACTCGTTGGCAAAGATGTAGCTGCCAACCCCGTTGCCAGCCCCACTCGTGACGGGATTGATGGTGGAAATGCCGGACCAGGTGCCGTGGTTGGTGCTGGTGGACATGGCCAGTGTGGTTCCCGACAGATTGAGCAGTGCATGGCTGGCATCGTGGGCCTCAACTTTTACGCTGGCTATTGCACCACCGCAGTTCACCACCTCACCGTCATGCACGATGTGGAAATGGTCGAACGTCGTACAACTGGTCCGGGTAAGCGCCATGTCGGCCGCTGCCTGCGTGGCATTGATATCCAGCGCGTACACATACACCTCGTCTATGGTTCCATTGGCGCCATTGGGTGAGCCGCCGCTGGGGGTGACGCCGGATGTCCGGTTGTCGCCGATGTACAGGGTGCTCAGGGATGCAATGGCTCCAGTGGATGTTGTCCGGTAGGGTGTGCTGCCACTGGTGTTGGCAAGCACACCGTCGAGAATGATCTGCAAGACCGTCTGGTTGGTGCCTGCCTTCAGGCGCCAACTCACGGCGATGTGGTGCCAGGTAGAGGCCGCATAACTGTACGCAGTTGATGTTTCCGCAGTGATGACTGTTCCGGCGCTATCCGTTACCGAAAAGCGCAAGGCGCCGTTCGATCGCTTAAGCAAGAAGAACGGTCTGGCGGCAACCGTGGTGGCGTCCAGCAGCATCGCGTCGGAGGAATTCCATGCGCTGTTGGATTTGTACCAAAAGTCAACCGAACCCTGGCTTGCTGGAACAATCGGCGTGGCAATGGCGTCTCGGGTGGCGTTGGACGTGTTGTTGGTGAAGGTCGCGCCCCGGCAAAGTTTGCCGCCCGCCACATTGGCCACATTGGTGCTCACCAGCGTGGCGTCCTGGAGGTTGCCAGAAGTGTCTTTGACTTCGCCGGCCGCCCCCGACCAGGAGCCTTCGTCAAACCGGTACTCCGCGCTCTTAGCCGCCAACTGGTTTGCCGGGTACCACAAGATCGTGGTACCCAAGGTCGTGTCAATGAAGTTCTGGTTGTAGGCGTACTGGGTGAAGTCGGTCGTGGTTAGCTGCACACCCACAGCGGCATTCGCACCAGTGGAAGAACCCGTGGTGTACTGGTATTTGAAGTTGCCGTTCACGCCAGCCAGACTTTCCTGAAGCACGATCTGGAAGTTGTACCGGGTGGTGGTGTTGTACAGCTTGACGTTGACCCACGAGATCACGAAGCGCCGATTGGGTGCCGCCCCCAGCAACTCATACTGGACCGACGCCCCGGAAGTGCTGTTGGCGGTTCCAGCGACGATGTCCAGCCAGTAGGCAACCATCAAATTCTGGGGAATCGCGTTGACACAACCGGTAAATGCACCGGGCCCCGCAGTGATTGGCAAGGCTTGTGACGTGTAGTCGCGGTGAAAACCCGATACGTCTGTGGGGAACGCAAGAATCCCGTTGGAGTACACGCGAACGCTGGAATAGGACACCCCGCCAAACGTAAAGGCAAAACCACCTGGAAAAGCGACGTCTGCCCAGTCGTCATCCCCATTGGGATAGTTGGTGCAGGCAGGCGAGGGGTTGGTGGTGTGCCAAACCACGCTGGTTGCCGCGCCGCTGGGTGTGTCGTAGGCGAACGTGTCCGCGCGGTAGGCATAGGTGGCGGCTTGCGCGGGCGCAACGCAAATGCTTAAACAAATGAAACCAATCCACCCGAGATGCCGGACAACGGTCTTAAAACAGAAGAACAAGTGCTGCATTGCTATCTCTCCAAAGACGCCGACACGCTGCGCTCGACGTAGCCGACGCCGCCAACAGAACCGGCAGACTGTGCGGAAGAAGTCAGCTGGAAAACGTAGACGGTCCCGATGGCGCCGCTGACGGTGCGATCGGTATAGCTTGCCATGGTGCAGGAAACAGTCAAGGCAAAGCCGTCCACCGAAGCCGGTGGCGTGGTCGCCCAACAGGCAGTCGCTCCCGCCGGGACGCTGGCAACTGCCCACTCCAGCCCTGCACGTGCAGCCCAATAGGCGCGTGATCCTTGCACGTCCTGAGCGGAGTTGAGTTGTTGCGTGTTTGAAAAGCTGACCATGAACGCACCAAAGGCGGCCAGTACCAGCACCAGAAAAATGGCGGCAATGGCGGCAAAACCGTGCTGTGTGAAACGGTGCGTCTTCATGGTGTGTTGTTCACATGCACTTCGTGGTAGATGCTCGCTGTCTCACCCGAGTTGGTGAAGGTCAGCGATAACTGGACCAATCCATTGCGGATGTCTGCCGTACTGTAGGCAAAATTACAGGTGGCACCGGTTGCAATGACTGGCGTCGTTCCTGCCGGCGGTGCGGGACAAGAGGGCGTGTAGGCATAGTTGGCGTTGCGGTAGAGGTTGCCTGCGCTGCAGATGTAGGACACGATTTTCTCGTTACCCGGAATCACGTGGAATCGGTTGCCGGGAGACGCCAGCGGAAATTGGGTGACATTCGCTGCCATGTTGACCACGGTTTCGGTGCCGTCCACTACCGAGGACACCACCGCCGTGTTGTTGCCTGCGTAGGCATCCGATCCCGTAATGCCCAGGTTGTACACGGCCACCACGTCGTTGGCCTTGATCTGCTGGTCTGCAAGCAGGTTGGTGTTTTTGCCCAGCATGTTGAAGGTCAGGTCTGGGGCAGAGAACTTCAGACTCGTTTCATCTCCAGCGGCTATTTCCTCGGCGCGGTAGCGCGCGCCCGTGCGGGTTGGTATGAACTCGATGCACTGGGTTCCAGACAGGCGAATGCTGTTGGGCAAGGCTTTGCGAATGTCGCGCGCCATGCGGCGCACCGTGGTGTCAGCAGCATCGGCCAGCCCGGCCCGCCGCGTCGTGGAAAAGTAAGCGTCAATCGGGCTTTTCATGAACACGGCAACCGTGCCACCGATCACGCCCATGATCACAATCACCATGATCAACTCGACCAGCGTGAATCCCGATTGGTTTTGTCGTGCAGCCATGGTCAATACTGAGTACGGTAGCCGGTCATGGTGATCACGTTCGCTCCACCGGTCACGGTGACAGTGACTTGCTTGGCGGCGATGGCGCCCAGTGTCGTCGGCGCCACGGTGATGGCAACGGTGTAGGTGCTCAATGTTGCAGGCCAGTCGGCAAAGATAGCCTGTGTTTTTCCGTTGTAGTCATCCACGTCATCATAGGTATCGCGCCCGGACTCCACGACGTTGGGAAGTCCGTCCGGGTCTTGAAATTCCTTTTGCAGTATTTCTTCCAGAATGGAGTCGGCCAGTGCCATGGCCTGTTTGCGCACCATGGGATCGGCGCTGGATTTGACGACGTTGGTTGACACCGAGAGAATGCCCGCCAGTCCGGCGCCCACCACCACGATGAAGATGATGACCTCAATCAGCGTGAAGCCTCGGTGCAGCCGTCTATTCATGGACATAACCGGTTGACGCTTCCACGGTAATGGTGTTGGACACGCCAAGCACCTGCATGGTTTGCGTGGCCATGGCCACGCCTGCATTGGTGATGGGCTGACCCAAACCATCAAAGTTGAAACTGGTCGGCGTTGCCGTGTAACTTACGCCCGGGCTTGCGTTCAAGGTCACCGGGGCAGCGCCTTTGGGTCCGCTCAGGGTTCCTGCAACCGTGCAATTGGACGTCGCCGGAGCCGACGCAATGGTGAGGGTGATCGAACTGGCCCCAAAGGCGACGCAGACGGTACGGCGCTGGGCGATGGCATTCTTTTGCGCGAAGCGCAAATACCCCAGTGTCTCATCGTGAAACCCGCGCGCGCTGATCGAGTTGCTGTCAAACATGCGTGGTGCCGCATACACTGCCAGAACCCCCAGGATGACAACCACCATAATCAGCTCGATCAGGGTGAAGCCCTGCTGGGCAACGCGGCGGCCGCGCCCAAGGCGCCCGGTACTGCGTGGCGAGTCGTCAATTGGCATGGTGATGAGGATGGGCGCTATATATTTTATAGCTGCTTGCGCAACGCTTGCGGGGGCTTACGCTCTATTTAATCACTTTTTTCGGGAATGACAAAGGCACTTGCGCCCAGCACTGAATAATGCAACACGAAACCCCACCGGCAATGCCAGATTCTTCCGAAAAGTCCGTTGCAATCCTCGCCGCAATGATGTTCCTGGTGGCTGCAGTGGGCGTGCCCAGTGAGCTGATGCTGCAAGACACCCTGAAATCTGCGCTGGTCGCGTTTGGGGGCCTGGGTGCTGCGCTGCTGTTTTTTTGGCAACAACGCCAGCGTACAGCGCCCTTGCAATGGCACGGCCTGGTGTGGCTACCGCTGATCCTGATGGTGTATGCGCTGGGGAGCATGGCGTGGTCGCATACCTATCTGGCCGGTGCAGAAGCCATTCGCTGGTTCATCTTCGCGTTGCTGCTGTGGCTGGGCCTCAACGTGTTGACTCCGAAGAACGTGCCCATGCTGCTGTGGGGCATTCACGGGGGCGCTGTCATTGCGTCCATGTGGGCCGCAATGCAGTTCTGGCTGGACCTAGGCTGGTTTCCGCAAGGCCGCAATCCGGCATCCACCTTTATCAATCGCAATTTCTTTGCCGAGTATCTGGCATGCGCGCTGCCGTTTTCAGTGTTCCTGGTGGCGAACCTGCGCCAATCGGCATGGCTGCCCTGGCTGGCCGGATCGATGGCACTGAACACGGTCGCCCTCATGATGACGGGTACCCGCTCTGCACTGGTGGCCATGGTGGTTTTATTGCCGGTGTTGGTCGTGATCCTGGCCAAGTACCGGCAGCAGTTGGCGTGGTCCGGCTGGAGCAGGTCTGACCGGTTGTGGGTTGGTTGGGTGTTGGTTGTCGGTGTGGGTGTTCTTGGATCGATTCCCACTGGGAGCGCCAAGGTGATCGAGGAGGGCCGGGGCACCACCGCTGTGCAGCGCAGCTTTTCGCGTACGGTCTCTTTAACGGATGCGAAGGAATACACGGAGCGCTCTTTCTACATTCGCTCCCTGATGTGGAAAGCAACGGCGCGCATGGTGATGGCCAATCCCTGGACGGGGGTTGGGGCGGGGGCATGGGAAGTGCAGATTCCGCTGTACCAACTCGTTGCAGACACCATGGAAACGGACTACTACCCCCACAACGAGTTTTTGCAACTGTTTAGTGAATACGGTGTGGTGGTCGGTGGCCTGGTTGTGGCGGTTCTTTTTGCCTATTGGCTGCTGGCGGCTGGGACAACCTGGCGGCTGCGTGACGCGGGTCTGCAGGAGGCGCCCTTGCGCGCGTTCACATTGAGCAGTCTTCTGGCACTCGCCATCGTGAGCAATGCCGGCTTTCCCTGGCATTTGGCGAGCACCACCGCTTTGTTCGCCTTGTGTCTGGCCATGCTGGCAAGCACGGATGCGCGCCTTGGCCATCAATCCCCCTTCTTTGCCGCACGCCTGCTGCGGCGCCCCATGGGCACCCAGGTCACTGTCGCTGTGCTGCTGTGTTGCACTGGGCTTGCGGTCTACATTACCCGGCAGGCGGCCCTTGCGGAGTACAGGCTGGTGCACGCCATCCATATCGCCAACGGGTTGATGAGATTGCAGGGGGCTGACGGCCCACTATGGGCAGACCGAAGGGCTGAGCTGCTGCAAAACGTTCGGATGGGTATTGCCATCAATTCCCACTACCGCAAGCTCACTGCGGATTTGGCGGAGCCTCTGGCCGCAATGGGTGAATGGGCGAGTGCAATGTGGACTTTGGAGTCGGTGGTCGCATCCCGACCCAATGTGGCGGCGCTTTGGACACTTCTTGCCATGGGCTATTCCCAGATGGGTCAGCATGACCGGGCGCAGGCAGCGCTGGCGCAGGTACAACGGCTCAAGCCCGGTGTTACGCCCACGCGTACCCTGGAAGTCATTGTGCTCAGCCGTTCAGGCCACTCCGATCAAGCCATTGCCAAGCTGGAAGTCTATTTTGATCAGGGCACGTATGACTTTGACATGGTCCAGGCCAGTTACGGCATTGGGTACCGCACCCAGAATTGGCAACTGGCTATTCGTTCGTTGGAGCTTCGCAACCGGCAATGGCCCGATATGGCTGCCGATGGGCATTTTCGCCTGGGCAAGATCTACGCCGACCCTGCTGTACACAATCCAGTGAGCGCTTTGAAAGAATTCAGAGCGGGGTTGGCGTTGGTACCGCTTGAAGAACAGGACAATTACCGCCAGCAAGTACCCGAACCCTACCGTGCACAGATGTAAAAAAACCGCCATGAGGGCGGTTTTTCTGGCGGGGGTTAAGGCCCCAAGTTCTGGTTTACAGCCCGATGATGGTTGCCGTTGCTGTTCCACCGCCGGTTTGGGTGACGATGCAAGCATTGTCACCGGCGACAAGCACCGTCGCAGGCAATGTGTAGCCCGTTGGCAGTCCACCTTGCATGATTGCGGTTGCTGCGGCTGTACATGACAAGCCGGTGGTCGTCGTGCCCTTGGCTGAATTCGCGCTTTTGGCTGCGTAATTGACCGCACTCGCAGAATTGATGCCGCCAACAACGCCCTGCAGAGCCGCCACTTGTGCATCTGCTTTCAAATCGACAAATTTCGGAATCGCCACGGCCGCCAGCACGCCCAGGATGACGATCACCATCACCAACTCAATCAAAGTAAAGCCACGTTGTGCTTGTTTCATATTCGTCACCTTTTAATGAATGATCCACCTCACCCGGCGGGTTCGCTCGGGACCAACGACCGCAAGGATCGCGCTCACGGATAAATTTTAGTCCTAACACATGCCGTTGTGCATGAGGTTTGTGCGCCAAATGTATGAATTAGTTCACAAATTTGCCGTAAATTCTCGCTTTTGTCTGCTTTACATCAATTCATTGCCTGGCCAAACCAGAGGTAGCTGCTCTGGGGGAGAAGGTGCACTTCGCCATCAGTCACAGCGATGCGAAACCAGATGGCACCGGTTTCCTGGGCCGGCTCCAACCACTGTGGATAGAGCAATCGGTAGCCCACACAGCCGCAGTCGGGATCAAATATCCAACTGCCTGGCTGGACCCGATAGACGTCGCGCATCACCACCTCACCCGCAAAATTGGCCGGAATGCGCTCCAGCAATCGAAAAGGATTTTTCTCCACGGGCCTGGTACCGGTTGGCCTGACCTGGCGCGTCAGTTGGTCGATTGTCAGGGCTGCGCGCAATGATGCCAGCGTGGACCAGACCATCACTTTCTCGCTTTGACCCTGCACCACGCGCGCCTCGTGTTCGAACGCCCACATCAGCGCGATCAGCACCAGGACGACGATGCTCCACTCCGTCATGCGGCGACTCCACAGCGGCGACGCCTGTGGGGTGGAAGGGTCGAGTGCCAAGCGAGCCCTGCCTATCCGCCGCCGCGGCCCATGGCTGCCTGGCCCATGTTCCACAGCGGCAGGAATACGCCCAGTGCCAATAGCAATACCAGTACTCCAATGATTGCCAGCAAGATGGGTTCGATGGCAGCCGACAAGCCTTTGATGTTGTAGTCGGTCTCGCGTTCGTACATGCCGGCAATTTCGAACAGCAAATTGTCGAGCTCCCCGGTTTCTTCGCCCACATTGATCATCTGCAGCACCACCGGTGTAAACACGCCGGTTGCCGCCGCGCAGCGCGAAATGCTTTCACCGCGCTCAATGCCGTCGCGCATCTGCTCGATGCGGGCACCGATATAGGCGTTGTCCACGGTCTGCGCCACTACGGTGAGCGCCTGGACCAGGGGCACGCCGCTCTGGCTGGAAAGCGCAAAGCTGCGGGCAAACCGCGCCAGTGTGGCCTTGAGAATGATTTCGCCAATGATGGGCAGTTTGAGCTTGCGCGAATCCCAACGGTAGCGGCCTTCGGTGGTGCGCACATAGCTGCGCACACCGACCCAGGTTCCAACGCCCAAGGCAATGAGCAGGGGCCACCACTTGATCATCCAGGCCGAAAAGCCCAGCAGGCCGCGGGTGATCAGGGGCAGCTGGGCGTTGAAGCCGGCAAACACCTTGGCAAACACCGGGATTACAAAGATATTGAGAATGACGACGGCAATGGCCATGGCAATCAGCACAAAGATGGGGTAGCGCATGGCCTGCTTGATGCGCTCTCGCACGTCGCGCTCAAACTCCATGTGCTCGTTCAGGCGCAAGAACACCTCCGTGAGCCGGCCGGTCATCTCACCCACACGGATCATGGAAATATAGAAACCACCGAATAAGTCCTGGTGGCGCGCCATGGCGGCCGACAGTTCACGGCCCTGGTCCAGGCTGGAGCGGATGTCCTTGAGCAGGTCCACCATGGCCGGCTTGGTGGCCGAGGCCTGCAGCCCGGAGAACGCCCGCAGGATCGGCACGCCGGCCTTGTTCAGGGTGTACATCTGGCGGGAGAAGATCATCAGGTCTTCGTCCACAATGGGCTTGCGGTTGAGGCGGGTCAACCAGTTCTCGGTGCTGGCTTCGGCCTCTACCTTGGCCAGCGCAATGTGCACCGGCGCGACGCCAATGGCCTTGAGCTGATCGGCCACACCGCCCTCGGTCATGGCCTCCAGTTGACCGTTGACTGCTTCGCCCCGGTTGTTGCGTCCCCGCCATTCGAACATTGCCATGGCGGTTTAGTCCTGTTCGTCCGAGTCGCCCACATCAAAGCCCACGCGCAAGGCTTCGGCCAGCGAGGTGCGCCCCTGGCGAACCAGGTCGAGCGCGTGGTGGGCCATGGTGTGGCCTTTCATGCGCTCACGTGCCGCGCGCATAAAGGTGGCTGGGTCGGACTTGGAAGCGGCCTGTGTCAGCTCGGCATCCATTTCCAGCAACTCGTACACCCCTTGCCGGCCGGAATAACCGGTTCCATTGCAGGCCGAGCAACCCATACCCCGCTTGGGCGAGGCCGTGTCGCCTGCCTCCAGCATCGAATCCAGCCAGGACTGTTCTTGCGGCGTGGGCGTGTGGGGTGCAGCGCATTCCTTGCAATTCATGCGCACCAGTCGCTGGGCAATGACGGCCTGCAGGGACGTGGACACCATGAACGGCGGCACGCCCATGTCCAACAGGCGAAACGGTGTGCTCATGGCGTCGCGCGTGTGCAGCGTGGACAGCACCAAGTGGCCGGTGATGGCCGCGCGCATGCCGATCTCGGCGGTTTCGGCGTCGCGCATTTCGCCAATCAGCACCACGTCCGGGTCCTGGCGCAGCACGGAGCGCAACACCCGGGCAAAGGTCAGTTCGATTTTGTCGTTGACCTGGACCTGGGTGAGTCCCGGCAGACGGTATTCAATCGGGTCTTCGACCGTGATGACCTTGAGCTCGGCGGCATTGATTTCGGCCAGAGCGGCATACAGCGTGGTGGTCTTGCCGGACCCGGTAGGCCCGGTGACCAGCACCATGCCGGCACTGCGCCCCAGCACCTCGCGAAAGCGCTTGAGCATGGCCTCGGGCATGCCAATGCTGTCCAGGCGGCGCATGCTGGCGCCCTGGTTGAGCAGGCGCATGACGGCCGATTCGCCATAGGCAGTGGGCAGGGTGGAGAGACGCACGTCAATCGTGTTGTCCTTGATGCGCACGCTGAAGCGGCCATCCTGCGGCAGGCGCTTTTCGGAAATGTCGAGTCCGGCCATCAGTTTGAGCCGCTGGGCCAGCGCCGAGCCGATGCGCTTGTCGGCCTGGGTTTGCACTTGCAGTACACCGTCCACGCGCACGCGCACCTGCAAACCATCTTCTTGCGGCTCGATATGCACGTCGGATGCGCCCACCTGCATGGCATCTTCAAACAGGGACTGCAGTAGGCGCACCACCGGCGCGCCTTCCAGGCCCACGGTGGCGGTGAGTTCGCCAAAGTCGACCGCATCGCCCAGGTCTTTTTCCAGCGCGCGCGCCAGGCCACTGATTTCTTCGGTACGCCGGTACAGGCGGTCGAACGCCGGAACCAGGCCACTCTCGGGCACCGCCGCGATGGCGATATTGCGTTTGAGAATGCGGGTCAGTTCGTCAAAGGCAAACAGGTCCAGCGGGTCGCCCAGCGCCACCAGCAGCGTGTCGCCCTTGTCTTCCAGCACCAGCGCCTTGAAGCGCCGCGCCGCGGACTCGGGCAGCAGCTTGACGACGTCGGCCCGAAACGGGAAGGTCTTGAGATTGACGAAGGGAATGCGCAGCTGGCGCGCCAGCCCATTGGCCAGCAACTCTTCGGTGATGATGCCGGTCTCGATGAGCAGGCGGCCCATCTTCTTGCCGGTGGTGCGCTGCAACTCCAGGGTTTGCTGCAACTGCTCCTGCGAGATCAGGCGCTGCTGTACCAGCACATCGCCCAGACGCAATTTCTCAGGACGGCCGGGCGCCGGGCGCGGAGTATCCGGCGCGTTGGGCGCGCTAGCTGCCATGTTCATGCGCTTGTTCCTTGTGCGGTGAAGAAAAAATGATAGCACGCGGCGCAAGAGCCACCAGCCGCAACAAGGAAGCCGTGCATACGGCGCCAGTGGCAGGGCGCCGGACAGAAAATGCGGGGCCTCTATTGGCTGATGACGCCGTCGTTCACGGTCACGTGCGCGCCCACCGACAGCGGACTGTGGTGCTCCACACGCCGGGTGGAGGCGTCATCCATGCGCACATCCACTTGGTAGACCGTCACCTTCTTCATGCGCTTCTCCACGGTGTTGCCCGCCCAGCCGCCGCCCACGGCACCCAGTATCGTGGCGATGGTTTTGCCGTTTCCGCCGCCTACCTGGTTGCCCAGCAAGCCGCCCAACACAGCACCAGCCACCACGCCCCCGCCGCCGGCAGGGCCGTCACGCTCGATCGCTGTCACGGCTTCAACGGTGCCGCAATGGGCGCACACGGCTTTGAGCGGGGGTGGTTGCATCTGCGCAGTTGCCTGAGCAGGCGGTGTATCCGCTACGGTGGGTGCCGGGGCCATGGGCGCTACGGGTACGGCAACCGGAGCCTTGTGTTCCTGTGTTCCATTTGCTATCTTTTTGGTAGCTATTTGCGCATGTTTCACGGGGGCTGCAGACGCTTTTTGCATGGGAATGCTGGATGCCGCGGCGCCTGCCTGCTCCAGCACGGGCTTGGCCGCGTCCATCGGGACCGGCGCAGTGCTCACCTGCACAGGCGCAACGGTGGCGGGAGCGGGCGGCGCAGACCGCATCTGAACCAGCGCCACGCCCATGGCCAGCGTGGTCGCGGCCAAGGCGCCTACTGCAGCCCATAACCAACGGTTGGGCGCAGTCTGAGTCTGGCCGGGAGAGGAAATTGCACTCGACATAAAGATCCTTTATTTGGAAGCTGTACAACGCATGAACCGGGTCACCGGTCCACAGAAGTACCGGGGGATGCACGCCCAATATGTAACGGTCCGTAAGGCGTCCTCGGCCCAGCCTGGCTACAGGTTGGGCGCCAGCAGCCGTTGCAACTCGGCCGGGTTCAGGTGGCGGCGTCGCGCCAGGTCCTGCACCTGGTCGTCGCCAATCTTGCCCACGCTGAAATAGGTGCTGTCGGGGTGGGCAATGTAGAAGCCACTGACGCTGGCCGCGGGCGTCATGGCCAGGCTCTCGGTCACGCCCATGCCCACTTCCTCACACTGCAACAGCGCAAACATGTCCTTCTTGACGCTGTGGTCCGGGCAGGCCGGGTAGCCCGGTGCGGGGCGTATGCCCTGGTATTGCTCGGCAATGAGGGCATCGGCTCCCAACGCTTCCTGCGCCGCATAGCCCCACAGATCGGTGCGCACGCGCTGGTGCAGGGCTTCGGCAAACGCTTCGGCCAGCCGGTCGGCCAGCGACTTGAGCAGGATGGACGAGTAGTCGTCATGCGCGGCCTCAAAGGCCTGCGCGCGCTTGTCGGCGCCAATGCCGGCGGTCACGGCAAACAGGCCCGCATAATCGGCAATTGCAGTGCCATTTTGGCCGCTAGCCCCCGCAGAATGTGCGCAAGCAGCTCCTGAATTGATAGCATTTCGGGGCGCTACAAAATCGGCCAGGCAGCGGCTGGGCATTTGCACACCGTCCACCACCTGCTTTTCGGTCTGCTGGCGCAGGCCGTACCAGGTGAGAGCCCGCTCGGTGCGGGACTCGTCGGTGTAGAAGGCAATGTCGTCATCGTCCACGCTGTTGGCGGGGTACAGGCCGACCACGGCATTGGCGGTCAGCCAGCGGCCCTCCACAATTTTCTTCAGCATGGCCTGGCCGTCGGCAAAGACGCGTCGCGCCTCGGCACCCACCACGGCATCGTCGAGGATGGCGGGGTAGGGGCCGGCCAGATCCCAGGTCTGGAAGAACGGGCCCCAGTCGATGTAGCGGGCCAACTCGCCCAGATCAAAATTCTTGAACACGCGCCGTCCAATGAACTTGGGTTGGGTGGGTGTGTACCGGCTCCAGTCCACCACGGTTTTGTTGGCGCGCGCCTTGTCCAGTGTCCACAGCGGGGTCTGTTTTTTGTTGGCGTGCTGGTGACGCACGCGGGCGTAGTCCGCGTTCAGCTCGTCGACAAACTGGGTAGATTGTTCACCCAGCAGGTTCTGCGCCACGCCCACGCTGCGCGAGGCATCGGGCACGTAGACCACGGGACCATCGTAGTGCGGCGCAATGCGCACGGCGGTGTGCACGCGCGACGTGGTGGCGCCGCCAATGAGCAGCGGAATCTTCCTGAGGCGAAAGTAGTCGTCCTTCTGCATCTCGCCGGCCACGTACTGCATCTCTTCCAGGCTGGGCGTGATCAGACCCGACAGGCCGATGATATCGGCGCCCTCCGCCTTGGCGCGTGCCAGCACCTCATGGGCCGGCACCATGACGCCCATGTTGACCACGTCAAAGTTGTTGCACTGCAGGACCACGGTCACGATGTTCTTGCCGATGTCATGTACGTCGCCCTTGACGGTGGCGATGATGATCTTGCCCTTGCTGCGCACGTCGCGGCCCGCCGCTTCGTCCAGGCGCTTTTCTTCCTCGATGTAGGGAATGAGGTGGGCCACGGCCTGCTTCATGACGCGCGCGCTCTTGACCACTTGGGGCAGGAACATCTTGCCCTGGCCGAACAGGTCGCCCACGATGTTCATGCCGTCCATCAGCGGGCCTTCGATCACGTGCAGCGGGCGACCACCGGTGGCCAGGATGGCGCGGTAGGCCTCTTCGGTGTCCTGGGTGATGAAGTCGGTGATGCCATGCACCATGGCGTGGCTCAGGCGCTGGCCCACCGATGCGGGCGCCTCGGCGGTGCCGCGCCACTCCAGCTTTTTGCTGTCGTCCTTGGCGCCGCTCTTGGCGGTCTCGGCGATCTCGACCAGGCGCTCACCGGCATCGGGGCGGCGGTTCAGCACCACGTCTTCCACGCGTTCACGCAATTCGGGTTCCAGATCGTCATAGACACCCACCATGCCGGCGTTGACAATGCCCATGTCCATGCCCGCGGCAATCGCGTGGTACAGGAACACGGTGTGGATGGCCTCGCGCACCGGGTCATTGCCGCGGAAGGAGAAGCTCACGTTGGACACGCCGCCCGAGACCTTGGCGCCGGGCAGGTTTTGTTTGATCCAGCGTGTGGCTTCGATGAAGTCCACCGCGTAGTTGTTGTGCTCCTCAATGCCGGTGGCAATGGCGAAGATATTGGGGTCGAAAATGATGTCTTCCGCCGGAAAGCCCACGTCATCGACCAGGATGCGGTAGGCCCGTTCGCAGATCTCCGTCTTGCGCTGGTAGGTGTCGGCCTGGCCCTGCTCGTCAAAGGCCATCACCACGGCGGCCGCGCCGTAGCGGCGCACCAGCTTGGCCTGTTGGCGAAAGGCGTCCTCGCCCTCTTTCATGCTGATGGAATTCACAATGCCCTTGCCCTGCACGCAGCGCAGGCCGGCTTCGATGACGCTCCATTTGCTCGAATCAATCATCACCGGCACGCGGGAGATATCGGGCTCGCTGGCAATCAGGTTCAAAAAGCGCACCATGGCGGCCTGGCTGTCCAGCATGGCCTCGTCCATGTTGATGTCAATGACTTGCGCGCCGTTTTCCACCTGCTGGCGCGCCACCGCCAGGGCCTGTTCGAAGTCGCCATTCAGGATCATGCGGGCAAAGGCCTTGGAGCCCGTCACATTGGTGCGCTCACCAATGTTGACGAAGGTTGCCCGGGGCGCAGCGCCATCTTCGGCGGAATGAACGACACCAATGGTCACCGGCTCCAGACCGGACAGCATCATGGGGGGCAGCGGTGATGCGCTAGCGCTGAGCGTGGGGGCAACGGAAATGGGGGCTGAGGACATGCATCTCACCTGTAAAAAAGCTGGTCAGGTGAGCGTCGTTGGGACATCCAAGCCTGACGGAATCACTTTGTGGTCCGCTGCAACGCTCCTTGGATGGGTGGATTTTAAGGGAGAACCCGCGTGATTCGCGTGTGTCCGTGGTTTACCATGGCTGTCACTGGCTTGAAGCAGCATTCGCCTGCGGAGCTTGGAGGCGGATACAACGGTCATGAACTCTGAAGAAACCATCCCCACAACCCAACGCCCGCGGGCGTTTGAAGCGGCCGCCGAGTTGCTGATGGCTCCCAACGCGCTCATGCATCTGACACTGGAGGAAGCGCGTGTGGTGGTGGGCTATATGACGCCACGCTTCATCCCCGCCCAGACCACCTTTATTCGCGAAGGCGATGCGGCCGATGACGGCTTCATGGCGCTCTTGCTGGAGGGCGAAGTGGTGGTGGAAAGCGTCACCGTGAGCCGCACCGAGCCATTGACCATCCGGGTCCTGGGCCCGGGCAGCCTGATTGGCGAGGTGGGGCTGGTGGACCGGGAACCGCGCTCGGCCTCCTGCACCACCAGCGCCGATGCGCTGTGCGCCATCCTGACGCGCGAGTCCTTTGAATCCCTGATTACGGCCGAGCCCCGCATTGGCTCCAAACTGCTGCTGGCGATTGCCGCACGGCTGGCCGAGCGCCTGCGCGACAACGCCCGCAAGCTGCGCCTGTACGCCAAGCTGGCCAAGGCCATGCAGCTGGAAATTGACCACCTGCTGGTCCCACCTGGCCGTTAGCCCCCACGCTCCACCGCTGCGCGGGTCGCTTCTTTTAGGCCGCTTCCTTGTAGAAAAATCTGCGCTGCAGGGACCGCGCCGCCACCGGCGCCACGGCCTGGCTGATGGCGCCAATGTGGTCCGGCGTAGTGCCGCAGCAGCCGCCCACAATGTTCACCAGCCCCTCCAGCGCAAATTCACGCACCAGGCGGCTGGTCACGTCCGGCGTTTCGTCAAAGCCGGTGTCGCTCATGGGGTTGGGCAGGCCCGCATTCGGGTAGCAGCTGATGAAGGTGTCCGGCGCCACGCGGTTGAGCTCCTGGATGTAAGGGCGCATCAGCGCCGCACCCAGCGCGCAGTTCAGGCCGATCGCCAGCGGCTGGGCATGGCGCACGCTGTGCCAGAAGGCGGTCACGGTCTGGCCGGACAGGATGCGACCGGACGCATCGGTCACCGTGCCGCTGATGATGATGGGCAGGCGCTCGCCGGATGCCTCAAAGTATTCGTCAATCGCAAACAGCGCGGCCTTGGCGTTGAGTGTGTCAAAAATGGTTTCCACCAGCAGCACATCGCTGCCGCCCTCGACCAGCGCCTGCACCTGGTCGTAGTAGGCCTGGCGCAGTTCTTCAAAGGTCACATTGCGCGCGCCGGGGTCGTTCACATCGGGGCTGATGCTGGCGGTCTTGGGCGTGGGACCGACCGCACCGGCGACAAAGCGGGGTTTGTCGGGGGTGGAAAACTTGTCGCAGGCGGCGCGGGCCAATTGGGCCGAGGCGCGGTTCATTTCCACGGCCAGATCCGCCATGTCGTAGTCGGCCTGGGCCACCGTGGTGGCGCCAAAGGTGTTGGTCTCGATCAGGTCGGCACCGGCGGCCAGGTAGCGCTCGTGGATGTCGCTGATGACGTCGGGGCGGGTCAGGCTGAGCAACTCGTTGTTGCCCTTGACGTCGCGGTGGAAGTCCTTGAAACGTTCGCCGCGGTATTGAACCTCGCCCAGCTTGAAGCGCTGGATCATGGTGCCCATGGCACCGTCCAGAATGGCAATGCGGTTGGCCAGAATGCCCGGCAGCGCCTGGGCGCGGGTGTAGGAAACGGTTTTCATGGACTGCGGCTCACCTTGGTGTTCAGACAAGTGAGCGCCGTTGACAAACCCAAGCCTGGCGGCCATTGGGGACCTGTGGTGCACAGGCCCTGGCCGCTGCAGCGCTCCTTGGGAAGCCGCCATTTTAGACCACGATGCCCGCTCTGCGCAGCCGTCCGGTACCGGCCCATGCCCGACAATAGAGCCCCGCGGCCGGATATTTCCAGATTATTCAGCACGATTTCGGGCTCCAGCCCCCGCGGGTAGTGCGTAACAAGCTCCTGTTTTGATAGCAAACGATTTATCCATTTCCAGCCAGACCTGCCATTCCATCCTGGAAGAGGTTTTTGGCTACGCGCAGTTTCGCGGGCCCCAGCAGGCCATCGTGGAGCACGTGGCCAATGGGGGCGACGCGCTGGTGCTGATGCCCACGGGGGGCGGCAAATCGCTGTGTTACCAGATTCCGGCCATCGCCCGCCAGCGCGCAGGGCAGGGGGTCAGCATTGTCGTGTCCCCCTTGATCGCCTTGATGCACGACCAGGTGGGTGCCCTGCACGAGGCCGGCGTCAGCGCGGCATTCCTGAATTCCACGCTGAGCAGTGACGAGGCCTACCAGGTGGAGCAGCGCATGCTGCGCGGCGACATCACCCTGTTGTATGCGGCACCCGAACGGGTCACCAATCCGCGCTTCCTGGCCCTGATGGATTCGCTGTACGAGCGCGGCCAGTTGAGCCTGTTTGCCATTGACGAGGCACACTGCGTCAGCCAGTGGGGCCACGACTTCCGCCCCGAATACCGGGCACTCACGGTGCTGCACGAGCGCTTTGCCGGCGTGCCCCGTATGGCGCTCACCGCCACGGCCGACGACCTGACGCAGGCGGACATTCTGGAGCGCCTGCAGTTGCAGGACGCACGTGCCTTTGTCAGCAGCTTTGACCGCCCCAACATCCGCTACACCATCGTGGAAAAGCGCGAGGCGGTTCAGCAACTGCTGCGCTTCATCGAGCGTGAGCATGAGGGTGATGCCGGCATCGTCTACTGCCAGTCGCGCAAGCGGGTGGAAGAGGTGGCCCAGACGCTGGTCGACGCCGGCATCCGCGCCTTGCCCTACCACGCCGGGCTGGACAGCCGGGTGCGCCAGGACCACCAGAACCGCTTTCTGCGCGAAGAAGGCGTGGTCATGGTGGCCACCATCGCCTTTGGCATGGGCATCGACAAACCCGACGTGCGTTTTGTTGCCCACCTGGACATGCCCAAGAACATTGAGGGCTACTACCAGGAAACCGGCCGCGCCGGGCGTGATGGTCTGCCCGCCTATGCCTGGATGGCCTATGGCCTGCAAGACGTGGTCAACCAGCGCCGCATGATTGATGAGAGCCCGGCCGGAGAAGAGTTCAAGCAGGGGCTGCGTGGCAAGCTCGACGCCTTGTTGGGACTGGCCGAGGCCACCGACTGCCGCCGCGTGCGCCTGCTGGCGTATTTTGGCGAGCAACTGGGAGACGGCCCCCAGTACCAGTGCAGGAATTGCGACAACTGCCTGAATCCACCGGCCATCTGGGATGGAACCGACGCCGCGCGCAAGCTGCTCAGCACCATTTACCGCATCCAGCAGTCCAGCGGCATGTCGTTTGGGGCCGGGCATGTGATGGACATCCTGCGCGGCAAGACGACGGAAAAGGTGACCCAGCACGGCCACGCTTCCTTGACGACCTTTGGCATCGGTGCCGAGTTCAGCGAGATGCAACTGCGCGGCGTGCTGCGCCAGCTGATTGCCATGGGCGCCGTGGCGGTGGACGCGCAGGCGTTCAATACGCTGCAACTGACCGAGCAGTCCCGCGCGGTGCTGCGCGGTGAGGTGCCGGTGCAGTTGCGGGAGTCCGTGTCAGCCCCGGCCAGCCGCAAGACCAAGCGCCCGGGCGCCGGGTCGGCCGCCATCAAGGCGCCGATTGCACTGGACGGCGAAGGACTGGTGCGCTACGCAGCGCTCAAGGCCTGGCGCGCCGAGGTGGCACGCGAGCACAACCTGCCGGCTTATGTGATTTTTCATGATGCGACGCTGGCGGCGATTGCCAAACGTGCTCCGCAAACCCTGGACGACTTGCAGGGTATCAGCGGAATCGGGGCGAAGAAACTGGAAGCCTACGCGCAGGAGGTGCTGCGCGTGGTGGGACTAGGGTAATCAACAGGAGAGGGATGTTTCGCCGCCGGGCCGCCCCAAGGTGAAACGCGGCCCCCTCCGGGGGGCAGGGAGCCACACGAAGTGGGCGACCGTGGGGGCAATGCTTAGGCGGCCGAGCGACGGCGGAAGCAGCTTTCGTACGACATGGCGGCACCGGACATGGTGTTTTGCAGGCGGGCAATGGCGCGGCTGTGGCGTTTGCCACCCTTGGCGTCGCACACATGCTGGCTGTGGTGCTGGATCAGGGCCTGCAGTTTGGTGCGGCAGGCATCCAGCACGCCAGCAAAGTTCAGCGCGATATAGGCTGAATGGTCGGCATTGGTATGGCGAAATTCGTCAGACCAATAGTCAAACAACTGCCACTGGTAAGTGCCTTTTTCAGGAACCTTGATCGTCTCTTTGTTCATATCAACACGTCAAAATGAAGAAAAATGGACACTTTCAAGGTCACCCGGTTTGACTTTCACCGGTCTTGCGCTTGAGGGCGTCCGCGTGCAGATATGACGGTTGACCGGGCCGAACGGTTGACAAAACTCACAAAAATTGCAGTCCACCCCCGTGGAACTACTGCAAAAAGCCCATTCCACGGGCTTCCCGGACCTCGGGTTTGATGCGGTGCTCGGCTTCCAGTTGCTCCAGAAACTCGGCCGGTTCCATCTGGACGTCCAGAATGGCGGCCTGCCGTTTGACGGCTGCAAAGTCACCCACACAGAGCTGATCCAGTGCGCCCAGGCGGCTTTCCAGGTCGCTGTGCAGCCCCGTGGCGTCTCCTGCGCAGGCTTCGGTTACAAAAAAGGCCATGCGTTGCGCCCGGGTCAGGGGTTTGAACTGGATTTTGAAGGTGAAGCGGCGCAGGGCTGCCTGGTCGATGCGGTCCATCAGGTTGGTGGTGCAGATGAAAATGCCGTGAAAACGCTCCATGCCCTGCAGCATTTCATTGACTTCTGACACTTCGTAGCTGCGTTGTGCGCCCCGGCGGTCCTGCAAAAAGCTGTCGGCCTCATCGAGCAACAGGATCGCGTTCTCGGTTTCGGCGTCCCGGAACATGGCCGCCATGTTTTGTTCCGTCTCGCCCACGTACTTGCTCATCAGGTCACTGGCCTGGCGTATGTGCAGCGGCTGGGCCAGGGTGGTGGCAATGTGCTCGGCCAGGGCCGTTTTGCCCGTGCCGGGCGGCCCATAAAAACACAGGGTTCCGTGGCCGCGGGCCTGCAGTGCCTGCACCATGCGCGGTATCTCGAAACGGCTCTCCACATGCAGCAGTGCCGGGTCGTAGTGGCTCACGGCCAATTGGCGTGCGCCGTCCAGCGCCCGGTTGCCCAGGGCCTGGTCCGCATTCTTGAGTTGCCGCTCAATCAAGCCTTCCAGGCCCGATTGCTCCAGGGTCGCCGGCGTCGAGCCGGCCAGCCCGGCAAACCGCACAGCCGTGCGAATTTGTGCCGGGGTCAGCCCCTTGCGGCGGGCCAGCCGGGCTACAAATGCGTCGGACACGGCCACGCCGGTCAGCGTCTTGCGCACCAGATCTTCCCGCGCTCCGGGTGGTGGCGACTTGAGTTCCAGGTGGTAGGCAAAGCGGCGGCGAAACGCCGGGTCAATCTGTTCGATCCGGTTGGTGACCCAGATGGTGGGTACCACGTTGGATTCGAGCACCTGGTTGACCCAGGCCTTGCCGCTGACGCTGCCGTTCGACGGGGCCGCAGTGGCGTCGGCGCGGGCCATCCATTGCGCCGCTTCGTGTGAAATGGGGGGAAAGACGTCCTCCACTTCATCGAACAGCAGCGCCGCCTGGGCGCTACCCTTGAGAAACACCTGGGCGATCTGTAGCGAGCGGTAGCGATCACGCCCACTCAGGGAGTTGCCATCGCGGTCGGCATATTCCACTTCAAACAACTCCAGACCGGCGGCCTGTACCACCACTTTGGCGAGTTCGGTCTTGCCCGTGCCTGGCGGGCCATACAGCAGCACATTGATGCCCACCTCCTGGCGTGCGACGGCGTTGGCCAGCAGGTTGCACATCACCTGGGCGTCTTCGGCCACAAACGCGAAATCGTCCATTCCCAGGGCACTTTTGGTGGACAGTCGGGTGAACACGGCCATCAGCTCGGCCTGGTCGCGGTACTGGCGCATCAACACCGGTGGCAGCTTCTCGCTGACCTTCATCAGGTCCGCCAGGTCGGTGATGTTGTGCTCCGAGATCAAGTTTTCGACCAGGCCGATGCGCTCCAGCCGGGAGCCCGCACGCAGGGCCTCGGCCACCTGGTCGGGGTTGACGCCGGCCACTTCGGCAATCGCCGCGTAGGCTTCCGGCGCGTTGTTGACCTTGAACTCCACCAGAATGCTGCGCATGTCGCGCTGGTAGCGCGCCAGCGTGCCATAGAGCAGCAGGGCGCGCTCGGCCTTGTTGAGCTGTAACAGGCCGGCCAGCGCATTGATGTTTTTCTCGACCAGTGTGGATTGCCGCTTGAGGGAGTGGCGCAACCAGTCTCCGGTCACGGTCAGCACCGAGATGAGATCCTTGGGCTGGTCCTTGGCGTACTCGTCCAGGAAAAAGTACAGGGTTGCCTCGTCATAGGGCCCGCGCCAGGCGCCGTGGCGGGCCAGGAATTCGGTGGCATCCAGGGCTTCGTGCCCGCGCCACAGCTCGTTACTGACACAGCGGCGGGCCAGGAATTCACGCAGCCTGGATAACACGGATACCGGCCAGACCAGATGCCGCCCGGCCAGGCCGACGATGCCGTTGAAATCGCGGCGCATGCTCAGACCCGCACCCTGGCGCGCGGCCAGGGTGAGCACAAAGTGGGAGCACATCAGGTCCAACACCGGCGCCTCCAGCAGGCCCGGTGAGGGAAACAGGTGCCCGCCCAAGGGCTGGGGCAGCAAACGCTTGGCCATCAAACGCCTCCAGCACAGTTGCTTACGGGGGTCACCATACAGCAGACCGGCGCAAGATGGAAGTCCCGGCCATGCGATTTCGCAGCATATGGGTGCAGACGCCGGGTTCTCAAAAGGCATCACAATGGCTGCATGATTGAATACAACGACATCCTTGCTGCTGCACAACGGCTGCACGGCCACCTGCTGCGAACACCCTGCGTGGCCTCCCAAACCCTGTCCGAGATCACGGGCGCACAGGTGTTTCTCAAGTTTGAGAACCTGCAGTTCACCGCGTCTTTCAAGGAACGCGGGGCCTGCAACAAGCTGGCCCAGTTGACCCCGGAGCAGTCGGCACGTGGCGTCATCGCCATGAGCGCCGGTAACCATGCGCAGGGGGTGGCGTACCACGCACAGCGCCTGGGGCTGCATGCGGTGATCGTCATGCCGCGCTTCACGCCCGGCGTCAAGGTGGAGCGTACGCGGGGCTTTGGTGCGGAGGTCATCCTGCACGGCGAAACGCTGGAAGAGGCCCGCAGCCACGCATTTGCCCTGGCCGAGCGCCGCCAATTGACTTTTGTGCACCCTTACGATGACGAAGCCATCGTGGCGGGCCAGGGCACGATCGCTCTGGAGATGCTGGAAGAAGTGCCCGATCTGGACACGCTGGTGATTGCCATTGGCGGTGGCGGCCTGATTGCCGGCATGGCCACGGTGGCCAAGGCGCTCCATCCCCAGATGGAGGTGGTGGGCGTGCAAACCGTGCGGTTTCCGGCCATGTTCAATGCCATCAAGGGCACACACCACCCGCAGGGCACCAGCACCATCGCGGAAGGCATTGCGGTGGGCACGCCCGGACGCATTCCGATGGAGATCATTCGCCAGCGGGTGGATGACCTGGTGCTGGTGGACGAAGGCGATATCGAGCAGGCGCTGGTCATGCTGCTGGAAGTGGAAAAGACCCTGGTCGAAGGCGCCGGTGCGGTCGGCCTGGCGGCCTTGCTGAAATACCCGGATCGCTTCAAGGGCAAGCGGGTGGGCCTGGTGCTGTGCGGCGGCAATATCGATCCGCTGCTGCTGGCGGCCATCATCGAGCGCGGCATGGTGCGCGCCGGTCGCCTGGCGCGCATCCGGGTGGGGGCACGGGATGTTCCGGGCTCTTTGGCGCGCATCACGGCCATGGTGGCCGACGCCGGCGCCAATATTGAAGAAGTGCACCACCAGCGGGCGTTTACCACGCTGTCGGCCCAGAACGCCGAAATTGAACTGGTGGTCCAGACCCGGGGCCATGCCCATGTGACCGAGGTGCTGGGCGTATTGCGACAGGCCGGGTTTGACGCGCAACTGGGCTAGCAAATATCCGGCCCCGCCCCATGGGCCCACGGTGTAGGTAAAATCGCTCCAAAATCTTATTCAAGCATTGAAGGAATCTCCATGTCCGCCCCCACATCCCACGCGCCTGGCCACGAAGTCGATGCTGTTGAAGCCGTCGTGCCACTGATTCCCTTTATCTTGCCCGTCGTCGGCGGCGTACTGATCTTTTTGCTGGCGTTCATCGCCGTGTCCATGGCCTGAGGGCCGTTTTCTGAGCGCAACAGCGTAATGTGAGCGGCTGGCGGCGCAATCCGCACGACCAGTCTCCTCCCATCCTCTCCGGTTCCCTTTAGCCATAGGCTGCGCGCCATGCGTGTGCCGTGGCCGTCTGCACGCGTGCCCAGCACCTGCCTTGCCAGATGCGCAAACGCGCTCCCCATTCTGATCCCAGCGCTATGTACCAGGGCGACGCACGCCGGTCCAAAATCCGGACCCAGATAATTCATGCATAACCCTATGCAAGTTTTGCATGAATTTTGAGGGTAACCGTCATGTAACCGCGGTACCAGTTCTTAAAATGGCAATCCCGCCCACGTTGTCCGTGCAAAACGCCGCAGGCGTTGCCTCCGTAGTTTGCTGGAAACCGTTTTCTCAAAGTCAAAGCCCGGCTTTCATTTTGAAAAGACGATTTTCAAACTAGGAGCTACCTTATGAACGCACCCGTGATGCAGGGCTTGAACCTCAATGCGCCCAGCTACGTCAAAAATCCCAAGCTGATTGCCTGGGTGGCCGATATGGCCGCCCTGACCAAACCCGCTGCCATTTACTGGTGCGATGGTTCGGATGAGGAATACCAGCGCTTGTGCCAGCAACTGGTCGACGCCGGTACCTTCAAAAAGCTCAACCCGGTCAAGCGCCCCAACAGCTTCCTGGCCTGCTCCGACCCCAGCGACGTGGCCCGCGTGGAAGACCGCACCTATATCTGCAGCGAGAAAAAGGAAAACGCCGGCCCCACCAACAACTGGATGGCCCCCGCCGACATGCGCACGCTGTTGCAAACCGGCAAGGATGGCGAAAAAGCCCTGTTTGACGGCTGCATGAAGGGCCGCACCATGTACGTGGTGCCCTTCTCCATGGGTCCGCTGGGCTCGCACATTGCCCACATCGGAATCGAGTTGTCCGACAGCGCCTATGTGGCGGTGAACCAGAAAATCATGACCCGCATGGGCAAGGCCGTGTACGACGTGCTGGGCGTGGACGGTGCCTTTGTGCCTTGCGTCCACACCGTGGGCGCGCCGCTGGAAGCCGGCCAGGCCGACGTGAAGTGGCCTTGCAACAAGACCAAATACATCGTGCATTACCCCGAGACCCGCGAGATCTGGTCCTATGGTTCCGGCTACGGCGGCAACGCCTTGCTGGGCAAAAAGTGCTTTGCGTTGCGCATTGCCTCCAACATGGGCCGCGACCAGGGTTGGCTGGCCGAGCACATGCTCATCCTGGGCGTAACCAACCCCGAGGGTAAGAAGTACCACGTGGCAGCCGCTTTCCCCAGCGCCTGCGGCAAGACCAACTTCTCCATGCTGGTGCCGCCAGAGGCCGGTTTCGCAGGTTGGAAAGTCACCACCATCGGTGACGACATTGCCTGGATCAAGCCCCACGCGGACGGCAAGATGTACGCCATCAACCCCGAGGCCGGCTATTTTGGCGTGGCCCCCGGCACCAACATGCACACCAACCCCAACTGCATGCGCTCGCTGGACAAGAACGTGATCTTCACCAACGTCGCGCTGACCGATGATGGCGACGTCTGGTGGGAAGGCATGGAGAAGGATGGCGGCGGCCTGCCGGATCATTTGATCGACTGGCAAGGCAAGGACTGGACACCGGCAATCGCCAAGGAAACCGGCGCCAAGGCCGCGCATCCCAACTCACGCTTCACGGTGGCTGCCATCAACAACCCGGCGCTGGACCACCAGTGGGACGACGCCGACGGCGTGGCCATTGACGCCTTTATCTTCGGCGGCCGCCGCTCCACCACGGTGCCGCTGGTGACCGAAGCCCGTACCTGGATGGAAGGCGTTTACATGGCCGCCACCATGGGCTCCGAAACCACCGCTGCAGCTGTGGGCCAAATGGGCGTGGTGCGCCGTGACCCGTTTGCCATGCTGCCGTTCTGCGGCTACAACATGAGCGACTACTTCCAGCACTGGCTGGACATGGAACACAAGTTGGAGAGCATGGGCCATACCCTGCCCAAGATTTTCTGTGTGAACTGGTTCCGCAAGGGTGATGACGGCAAGTTTGTCTGGCCGGGTTACGGCGACAACATGCGCGTTCTCAAGTGGATGATTGATCGCTTGGAAGGCAAGGCCACGGGTTCGGAGAACGGTTTCGGCGTGAGCCCGGCCTATGCCGAAATCAACTGGACCGGTCTGGATTTCAGCCAGGCCCAGTTTGACAGCGTGACCAGCCTGGACAAAGACGCCTGGAAGCAGGAATTCGCGCTGCATTCCGAGCTGTTCACCCAACTCGCCTACCACCTGCCCAAGGAATTGGTCGAAACCAAGGCCAAGTTGGAGCAGCGTCTGACAGCCTGATCCCGGGCAGCATGAAAAAAGCCACCGCAGTGCGGTGGCTTTTTTTTGGGAGAAACAGCGCGTCAGGCTTCGTATTCGTTGCGCAGGCTGGCCATGTCGAGATCGCGCATCACACGCGGGTCACGCTGGGCTACGAGCCAAATGGCTTCGTCTGCACGGCGCAGCGCACGGGCCTCGGACCAGCGCGTCAGCGCGGCCGCTGTCGTGTCTGCCAACTGCCGCAGGGGAGGCGCCAGCAGGGCGAGTGCCGCGAAGGCGACCGTCCACAGCGCGACCCAGACCACCAGCAAATGGCCGTCAGCCCACGTGTCGATCAGTTGATCGGCGACCACCAGCAAGGCCGCAACCACAGCCGCCAGCAGCATGCCCGCCAGGGAACGGGAGCTGTCAAAGCTCCTCGCTGTACGGCGCTGGGTTTTGGAGCTATCGGTGCCCGCATTGGCGGGAACGAAGTAAGGATGGACGGTACGTGCCATGGCAAACTCCTTTGAAGGGTTGGATAAAGACAATTTCTTGAAAAGCATAGGCGAATACTAGGGTATTTACTAATGACGTTCTACTTTATGTTAGTGATGGCAAGTATTCACAGCGCTTATGATTCGCCATGCACTCCGTGAACCTGCGCACCCTGGACCTGAACCTGTTGAAGGTTTTTGACGTCGTCATGTCCGAGCGCAGCCTCACCCGGGCCGCCCACCACCTGGCCCTGACCCAGCCCGCGGTCAGCAATGCGCTGCGTCGCCTGCGCGAAGCCCTGGGGGACGAATTGCTGGTGCGCAAAGGCCGCAGCCTGGAGCCCACGGCCCGGGGTCAGGAGCTGTGGCCGGCGGTGCGTGACACCCTGCAGCGCCTGCAGGCCGCCCTGGCGCCCAGCGTGTTTGAGCCCGCCACGGCCTCCACCACCTTTGTGCTGACCATGGCCGACGCTACCGCGGCGGAATTGATGCCCCCTTTGGTCGCGCTGATCACCACCCATGCGCCCGACGTCTCCCTGCGCGTGGTCCCACTCACCACGCGCGACCCGCGTCGCCTGCTGGATGAGGGGCATGCCGACCTGGCCATTGGCAATTTCCCGGCGGTCATGACCGACCTGACCGCGCTGGCGCAGGCGGGCGAAGCCGTGTCCTTTTTGCACCACCGGCTGTTCCAGGGCGAATACGTCTGTGTCATGCGCAAGGGGCATCCATTGGCGAAGGGAGCGTTCACGCTGGACCGCTTTTGTGCCGCACGGCACATGCTGGTGAGCTTTTCGGGGCGGGCCTATGGTTTTATCGACGAAGCATTGGCCCGGCTGGAGCGCAGCCGGCGCGTGGTGTTGACGGTCAACCAGTTCTTTACCGCCGGCAAAGTGGTGGTGCATTCGGATCTGCTGACTGTGTTGCCCCGGCATTTTGTCAACGTGACCGGTTTTGCCGACCAACTGGTGCTGCGGGAATTGCCGTTCGCCGCACCCGCCATCCAGGTCGATGCCCTGTGGCACCAGCGCCAGGACGGCTCCAGCGCCCATGCCTGGCTGCGCACGCAGGTGGCAGCCCTGGCCGCACAGGCGTTTGGCACATGAAGATACAACTCTTGTCCGATTTGCACCTGGAGGCCCATCCGCACTGGGTGGCACAGCCCGCGGCGGGTGCCGACCTGCTGGTGCTGGCAGGTGATATTGGCTCTTACCAGCCAGGCTCGCAGCTGGTGGACGCAGACTTTGGCCTGGGTCGCTTTTCGGCGCAGGCCGGCTGGCCGGCCCCGGTGATTTTTGTACCGGGCAACCACGAATACGACGGGCTGGACTTTGACGCGGCCCACACGCGCCTGCGTGAAACCTGTGAGCGCCTGGGGCTGATCTGGCTGGAGCGCGAATCGGTGGTGCTGTCTGGCGTGCGCTTTGTCGGGACCACGTTGTGGTCCGATTTTGATGCGCTGGGGCCGACGGCCGATGCCATCCCGACCCGTACCGGGGCCGACCCGGGCGTCAACGCCCTGGCACAACTGCTCAAGGCCCGCGACAAGGCCTTTCGTGCCGCCAACTACTATTTGCGCAAGACCCTCACCACGCGCCAGGGCGAGCCGTGGCTGGCCGATGGTTTGCGTGAGCAGGCGCTGGTGTGCCAGGCCTGGCTGCGCGATGCGCTGTCGCAGCCCTTCGACGGCCGCACCGTGGTGGTGACGCACTTTGCGCCCAGCCTGCTCAGCGCGGACCCGCGTTACGGGCGCACGCCCGGCACGGCCGGGTTCTGCAACGCTCTGGATGATTTGCTGCCGCTGGCGCAGTGGTGGCTGCACGGCCACTTGCACGCGCCCAGTCACTACACGCACCATGGCTGCCACGTGGTGGCCAATCCGCTGGGCTATGCTCGCAAGAACGAGCAGGCGGCATTCCAGCCGGACCTTGTCATCGAAATATGATCCCAGCTCCCGTGCCATGTGCGCAAGCAGCTATTGTTTTTATAGCAATCTGGCACCTGCGGTGCAAGCCGCAAACGGCATGCCTTGCGCCGCGACAGGCCTTGGTTACACTGATCCCATCGTATTCCGGAGTGCACCATGAAGATTCTTCTGGCCGTTGACGGCAGCCCCTACAGCAAAAAAATGCTGGCCTACCTGAGCACCCACGAGACCCTGCTCAACAACAGCAATGCGTACACCGTTTTCACCGCCCAACCGGCGTTGCCGCCGCGAGCCCGTGCCGCAGTGGGCAAGGAGGTTGTGGACAGTTACTACGCCGAGGAGAGCGAGAAGGTACTGGCGCCGGCTACCAAATTCCTGCTGCGCCACGGCATTGATGCCAAATCGGTCTGGAAAGTCGGACCGGCAGGCCCATCCATCGCCAAGCTGGCGACCGTTGGCAAATTCGATCTGGTGGTAATGGGTTCGCACGGCCACGGCGCTGTGGTGAATCTGGTCATGGGTTCGGTCGCGACCCAGGTGCTGGCGCACTGCAAGGTGCCCGTGCTGCTGGTGCGCTGAACCAATCCCCTCCCACCCCGACTTGGGGCGGCCCGTCGGCGACTTAGCGCGCGTTCAGACCATCAAAGCAGGTGGACAGCACCAGGTCAACGATTTGCGCATCGGTGTGCTGGCCGCCCATTTTCAGGAACTCCAGCACTGGGTCACAGGCCCGGGCATAGAGTGTGTAGAGGATGGCAATGGCCGGTAGCTGGGGGTTGATGCTGCCCTGCGCCTGCGCTGCCGCAATCCAGGCGCCCAGCCGGTCGCTGATGTTGATCAGGCCGTTCATGTAGTGCTTGTTGGCGATCAGGGTGGCGCGCAAACTGGAATTCTGGCCGGGCAGGGACGGCATCTCCCCCGCCAGCTTGAGCTCCATGGTCCAACGCACCACAGCGCGCAGATTGTCCTGCGGCGGGGCATCTACCGGCAGCCCTTCCAGAAAGGCTTGCGCGCGGCCCATGATGCGCACCATGGCGGCGGCGGCCAGGTCTTCCTTGCTCGGGAAATGCTTGTACAGGCTGGCCTTGGCGATTCCCACGCTGGCGGCCACTTCGTCCACCGTCATGGCTTCAAAGCCTTTTTCCGCCAGCAGGTGGTTGACTGCGCGCATGATGGCGTCTTCGCGCGCCTGCAGCATTTGGGCCTTGAACGATACCTTGACAGCGGGACTGGCTTTCATGCCGCCAGTTTAGTCTTTGCCGTCAAATGGTGTGGTCAGGGGTCAATTGGTGAACGGGGAGTTTTCAGTGCCAGCAGGGCGGCGCCCGACAGGGCCGCGGTCAACCGGTCGATCACCACCGAGTCCAGGTTCCAGCAGTGCCAATACAGATTCACCGGCAGGGTAACCGCTGGCGCCAGATTGACCAACTCGCCGCTGGCCAACAGGCTGTGCACCTGCAACTCGGGCAACACACTGGCACCCCAGCCCGCCAGTACCGCACGCACCTGCCCCTCCGAGCTGGGCACAAAACGCTGACTCAGCGCGACGCGCCGCAAGCCGCACGCCCGGCTGACGAAGTCGGTCTGCAAGTCATCCTTGCGGTTGAAGGCGATGAAGGGAATGGAGCGGAAGTTGTGCGGTGTGAGTCCTTGAGCGCAGTGGGCGCTCGCATACGCGGGGCTGGCCACTGCCACATAGTGCATAACGCCCAGCGGCAGCACCTTGCAGCCGCGCAGGGCCTGTTTGAGGGTGGTGACACAGCCCAGCACCTGGCCTTCACGCAACCATTCATGGGTAAAGTCCTGATCGTCCGTGATGATTTCGAGCGGTAAGCCCTCACTGACCAACTCGCCCAACGCGGGCAGCGCCCAGGTCGCAATGCTGTCGGCATTGACGGCAATGGAGATTCGGTCTTCCTCGCGCAGGGCGCCAGCGCCCGGCGTCAAATCCTGCAAATCGGTTTCCAGATCGGCGCGCAGCAGGCGCATCTGCATGGCGTGCTTGATCAGCAGGCGCCCGGCCGACGTGGGTTTGACCGGTCGGCTGCGCACCAGCAACACCGTGCCCACCTGCGCCTCCAGCGCGCGCAGGCGTTGTGACACGGCCGATTGGGTTACCGACAGGCGTACGGCGGCGCGCTCGAAGCCGCCTTCTTCCACGATGGCGGCCAGGCATTCCAGGGCGTCGGTGTCAAAGGTTCGCATAGGTCACTCCAGAACACCTTCTTCCAGTGGGTGGCAGAGCCTGGCAACCGCGCAGCCTGCAGTCTGTCCCACAAGGCTATTAGTTTAACTAATGTCTCCCAATAGCTGGCGCAGCGGCGTTGGGGCCGATCAGATTCCGCGACACTTGGCCCATGAAAATCATTGTTTTGGGGGCCGGCATCATCGGCGTCAGTACTGCGTGGCACCTGGTGCAACTTGGCCATACGGTCACCGTGGTCGATCGCCAGTCCGATGCGGCGCTGGAAACCAGCTTCGCCAATGCCGGCCAGATTTCGGTAGGCTACTGTGAGCCCTGGGCCAACCGGGATGCGCCGCTGAAGGCGCTCAAGTGGATGTTCAGCCAAGAGGCGCCCCTGCTGTTTCGCCCCCGCGTCCCGTTGGGCGAAGGCTGGCAGCAGTGGCGCTGGGGGCTGCAATTTCTGGCCAACTGCAACGACCGCGCCTTTGCGCGCAACGTCCAGCAATTGGTTGCGCTGGGGGCTTACAGTCACCTGGCCCTCAAGGACATCGTCGCGGCCACCGGCATCAGCTACCACCGGATGGAGCGCGGCATCGCCCACTACTACACCGATCAGAAATCGTTTGACAGCGCGGGCGACGCCGCGACCCTGATGGGCCGCTATGGCGTCAAGCGCCAGGTGGTCAGCAAGGACGAGCTGCTGCGGATCGAGCCGGCGTTCAGTGCCTTTGGCGACCACATTGTGGGCGGCACCTACACCCCGAGTGACGAGTCGGGGGACGCGCGCGTATTCACCCAGCAGCTGGCCCGGCGCTGTGTCGAGCAGGGCGTGGAGTTTCTCTACAACCATGCGGTCGTGCAACTGGATGTTGTGCAGAATGCTATTAAATCAGTAGCTTTTTCCGCGCATTCCACGGGGGCTGAGGGCCCAATTGACTCCAGGAATGTGCGCCGTTTGCAGGCCGATCACGTGGTGGTGGCCTGTGGCTCCTACACCGCACCGCTGTTACGCACGGTGGGCGTCAACCTGCCCATCTACCCCGGCAAGGGCTACAGCGCCACGTTCAAAATACTGCACCCGGAGCGGGCCCCCCTGATCTCCACCATCGACGACGGCAAAAAAATCGCCATCACCCGTCTGGGCGATGAACTGCGGGTGGCCGGCACCATTGAGGTCGGTGACTACAACCTGAACCTGGACAGCCCGCTGGCCCGTGCCCGCTGCCAGATGCTGTCCAGCCGTGTCGAGCAGGTGTTGCCCGGCGTGTGCGACACCCGCACGGCCGAGCAGGGTGGCAATCCCAACTACTGGACCGGCCTGCGCCCTGCCACCCCCACCAACATTCCCTTTATTGGCAAGACCCGCGTTGCCGGCCTGTGGGTCAACGCTGGTCACGGCACCCTGGGTTGGACCCATGGGGCGGGCTCCGGCAAGGCCCTGGCCGAGTTAATCAATGGGCAGACACCGGATCTGGCCTTCGGATTTTCAGGTGCCGCCTGAATTTATGGCCTAATATTGCCTTTGCAAACTCAGTCAGGAAAGTCACATGGGCAATCAGATCGTCACCGAAGCAGACCGTAAAGCCACTCCCCGTCCCGCAACCTTGCCAGGCTTTACCCTGCCAACAGGCGGCCGCGGCCAAAAAGTCAGCCTGGAGCGCGGCACCGCCACGCGCAGCAAGAAGAACCCCGGCAAGCGCTCCAAAAAGGGCGGCTGATCAAGATTCTTCTGGGTTGAGTCCGGTGGGTTTTTCCGCCGGGCCGCCCCAAGGAATACGCGTCCCCTCGGGGCGCGGCGGGCCACATGCAATCGGCGAGCGTGGGGCTACACGGACGCATGGGCCTCGGTCAGGCAGTCCTGAAACGCCCGGGTCGCCCGCGATGGCTGTGGCGAACGCCGGGCAATGGCACAAAACTGGCATTCGTAGCGAAACAATGTCGGATCAATCGCGCGCATCTGACCCGCGCGCACAAAACTCTCGGCGTAGTGATCGGGCAGGAAGCCCAAAAACTGGCCTGACAGGATCAGTGTGGCAATCGCCTCCTGGTCAAAGCCCGTGGCCTTGCGTGTCAGTCGCACCTGCTGGCTGATTTCCATATTGGGCGAGTGGTATCCCAAGCCGGCAAACGGGTAGGCGCGCAAGCTGTCCCAATCCAGCGGCGTAGCATCGGCCTTCAGCAGCGGGTGGTTGCCTCCGCCATACAACAGCATGGTTTCATCAAACAGCTGGGCGTAGTCCAGCGCGTCCGAGTCACGGTGGGCGGGAATGATGCCAATCTGGTACTGCCCATCCAGCACCCCCCGTTCAATCGCCGTCATCGTGCCCACGTGCAGGTTCAGCGCCACGTCCGGTGCCCGCTGCGTGAACAGCGCAATCGCCCGGGCAATGTGGCACTGCGGGTTGCTGGCGGTCTTGTCGAACATGGCCACATGCAACTGGCCACCCATGCGCTGGTGGATTTCGTCCACGCCGCTGCGAAAGGCCTCGGCGGCGGCCAGCAACTGGGCCGTCTGGGCATAGATCTTCTCGCCCTCGGGTGTCAGCGCAAAGCCGGCGCGGCCGCGCCGGCACAAAGTCAGGCCCAGGCGGGTTTCCAGGTCCTTGATGTGGCGGCTCACCGTGGAGGTGCCGATATTGAGCTCCAGTTCGGCCGCTGCCATGCCACCGCAGTCCACCACCGCGCGGAACACCCGCAGCAGGCGCAAATCCATGTCGCTGATCTGGCCCAGCACGGCCCGGCTCTTCGTTTTCATCGCCGGGCCGCCCCAAGATGAAAGGCGCCCCCTCGGGGGGCAGCGCCCCGCACACCGTGGGGAAGCGCGGGGGTTTCATTTGCTTTCATAGATTCGCAACTAAATAGTGATATTTGATACTTTATAAGAGTAACAGAGCTGCCCACAATGCGAAAGGTCCTCGCAAACCCCTGCGGGAAAGGCCGCATCCCGCCAAAGGCAAACGCGGCCCCCAAAAAACGATGAGAAAGAACGCCATGAAGCTCAACGACACCACACCTGCCGCCGTAGTCACCAGCACCAGCACCTTCCCCGGCGACGCCGCGTGGCTGGAAGCCCACTGGATGCCCTTCACGGCCAACCGCAATTTCAAGGCCGGTGGCCCCCAGTCCGGGCGCATGATGGTTAGCGCCCAGGGCGCCTACTACACCGACAGCCATGGCCGCAAGATCCTGGACGGTCTCTCGGGCTTGTGGTGCTGTGGCCTGGGCCACGGCCGGGCGGAGATCACCGAAGCCGTGAGCCGCCAGGTTGCCACGCTGGACTACTCGCCGGCCTTCCAGTTTGGCCATCCGCTGTCCTTCGAACTGGCCAACAAGATTTGCGCGCTGACCCCGGACGGGCTGGACCATGTGTTCTTCACCGGCTCGGGCTCCGAGTCGGCCGACACCTCTTTGAAGATGGCCCGCGCCTACTGGCGCGCCAAAGGCCAAGGCACCAAGACCCGCCTGATCGGGCGGGAAAAGGGTTACCACGGCGTCAACTTTGGTGGCATCTCGGTCGGTGGCATTCTGGGCAACCGCAAGACCTTTGGCCAAGGGATTGAATCAGACCACCTGCCCCACACCCAGCCACCCGCCGGTGCCTTCATCAAGGGCATGCCCCCCACCGGTGCCGAGCTGGCCGACGACCTGCTCAAGCTGATTGCGCTGCACGACGCCTCCAACATCGCGGCCGTCATTGTGGAGCCCATGTCAGGTTCTGCCGGCGTGGTGATCCCACCGGTGGGCTATCTGCAGCGCCTGCGCGAGATCTGCACGGCCAACAACATCCTGCTGATTTTTGATGAGGTCATCACCGGCTTTGGTCGCATGGGCGCCTACACCGGTGCCGCCGCCTTTGGCGTGACGCCCGACATCATGAACGTGGCCAAGCAGATTACCAATGGTGCGCAGCCCCTGGGCGCTGTGGTGGTCAAGAAGGAGATCTACGACACCTTCATGGCACAGGGCGGCCCTGACTACATGCTCGAATTTCCGCACGGCTACACCTACTCGGCCCATCCCGTGGCCTGCGCCGCAGGCATTGCCGCGCTGGATGTGCTGGTCAAGGAAAACATGGTGGACCGGGTCGCGGCGCTGTCGCCCTACTTCGAGCAGGCCGTGCACAGCCTGAAAGGCACCAAGCATGTGGCCGACATCCGCAACTACGGCCTGGCAGCGGGCATCACCATTGCCGCCCTGCCGGGCGAGCCGGCCAAGCGGCCGTACGAGATTGCGATGCGCTGCCTGGACAAAGGCTTCTATGTGCGCTACGGTGGCGATACCATTCAGCTGGCGCCACCTTTCATCATCGAGAAAGCGGAGATCGACAGCCTGGTCAACGCGCTGGGTGAGGCCATGAACGCAACCGCCTGATTGGCGAGCGCTCCTTTTTTGATAGCTGCTTTCGCACATTCTGCGGGGGCTGCAACTGTTTTTGATTCACTTTTCTGGAAATTTTATGTCACAACTCCCCACCGTCGGCCACCTCATTGATGGCAAAGCTGCCCAGGGCGGCATCCGTTCGCAAGACGTCTTCAACCCGGCCACCGGCAAGGCGGAAAAGCGCGTGCTGCTGGCAGACAAGGTCACTGTCGAGCTGGCCATCGCCTCGGCACAAGCGGCCTTCCCTGCGTGGCGCAACACGCCGCCCCTCAAACGTGCCCGCATCATGGCCAACCTGAAGGTGCTGCTGGAGCAGAACTCGGAAGAGATCTGCGCCATGATCACCGCCGAACACGGCAAGGTGCTGAGCGACGCCGCCGGCGAGTTGCAGCGCGGGATCGAGAATGTCGAATACGCCAGCTATGCGCCCGAGCTGCTCAAGGGCGAGCACAGCAAGAACGTCGGCCCGGCCATTGACTCGTGGAGCGAATTCCAGCCCCTGGGTGTCGCGGCCGGCATCACGCCGTTCAACTTCCCGGCCATGGTGCCATTGTGGATGTGGCCCATGGCGGTGGCCTGTGGCAACACCTTTATCCTCAAGCCCTCGGAGCGCGACCCTAGCTCCACGCTGCGCATTGCCGAACTGGCGCTGCAGGCGGGTCTGCCACCGGGCGTGCTCAATGTGGTCAACGGCGACAAGGAAGCCGTGGACACGCTGCTGACCGACCCGCGCGTCAAGGCCGTGAGCTTTGTCGGCTCCACCCCGATTGCCGAGTACATCTACACCACCGGCTGTGCCCACGGCAAGCGTGTTCAGGCCCTGGGCGGTGCCAAGAACCACGCAGTGGTGATGCCCGATGCCGACATCGCCAACGCGGTCAACGCGCTGATGGGCGCGGCCTATGGTTCGTGCGGCGAGCGCTGCATGGCCATCCCGCTGGTCGTCGCGGTCGGCGACGCCACGGCGGACGCGGTGGTGGCCGGGCTGAAGACCGAGATTGCCAAGATGAAAGTCGGCCCCGGTACCGATGCGTCCAGTGACATGGGCCCGCTGGTCACCAAGCCGCACTTTGAAAAGGTCAAGGGCTATGTGGACCAGGGCGTCAAAGAAGGTGCCACGCTGGTGGTGGACGGCCGTGGCGTGCAGGTGGCCGGGCATGAAGCCGGCTACTTTCTGGGCGCCTGCCTGTTTGACAACGTGAAGCCCGGCATGGTGATTTACCAGGAAGAAATCTTTGGCCCGGTGCTGGGCGTCATGCGGGTCAAGACCCTGCAGGAAGCCATGGACCTGATCGACGCGCATGAGTACGGCAACGGCACCTGCATCTTCACCCGCGACGGTGAGGCGGCCCGCTATTTCACCGACAACATCCAGGTGGGTATGGTCGGCGTCAATGTGCCGCTGCCGGTGCCGGTGGCCTACCACTCGTTTGGTGGCTGGAAGCGTTCGCTGTTTGGCGACCTGCACGCCTACGGCCCCGACGCCGTGCGCTTTTATACCAAGCGCAAGACCATCACGCAGCGTTGGCCGTCGGCTGGTGTGCGCGAGGGGGCGGTGTTTGCGTTCCCGAGTAGCCGCTAGGGTTCATTACCTATCGATGCGCAACCGTCGCCGCCCGCAGCGGTTCGCGCTTGCCCTTGGCCACGATGTCGCGCTCTGGCCCCGGTGCAATGCCGGCAACGTCACACGCATGGATGGAAGCCAGCAATTCGCCGGCAGCGGCGGCATCACACAGCCTTTGCGCCGTGTTGACCGTGTCGCCGATGAAGTCATAGGCCTTGGCGCCCTGGGCGCCCAGCACGCCTTCAACCACCGGGCCACAGTGCACGCCCGCCCCGACAGCCAGCCCCGTGCTGCCCAGCATGGAGTGCGTTGCGGCCAGCATGCGGGTGCCCGCCTGAATGGCATCCCGCGCGTTGGCAAAAACCGCCATGACTTCATCGGCCGTGTATTTGAGCTTGATGGGAGCAATCTCGCCCAGGGCGGCCTCTGCCGCTGCATAGAACGTGTTGAGCATGCTGACCACCGCCTCCGGGCTTTGCTGTTCACTCCATGCGGTAAAGCCACGAATATCCATGAAGACCATGGCACGTTCCACGCGCTTGAGCGACAGGGTTTGTGCATCGTCAATGGCGCGGTTCAAAATGCCGCTGCCCAGGGCCCATTCGGAATACTGGCGCAGGCGCGCGGACAGGGCGTGCACCTGGGCGAGTGAGCGCCGCAAATTGACCTCGGCAAAGCCCAGCAACATGCCCAGCAAGAGCAGCACAATGGCCAGAAAACTGTGCGCCCGGTCGCCAAAAAAATCGTGCAACGACAACCCGACCCCTTTGCTCTTGGCCTCAAACAGGGCGTAGAGCACCAAGGGTATGGCGGATCGCAAGACACTCTCCAGCAGCACCAGCAATCCATCCCAGGCCGGACGACGGGCCTGCAACTCTTGCACGACACCGAATCCGATGGCAAAGCCCCAGTACGCCTGGTGGTGCCACTGGAGGAAAAAGGCGCCGCCTTCGGCCATGACCTCGGCAACCGAATAGAACAACGGTCCAACCACATTGGCGAAAAACGCGTGTGACTTGTGGCGGCTGACGAGCCACTCGCTGGCACAGGCCTGGACCAGTCCGGCGGCGAGCAACAGGTAGGGATCAACGCGTGAGAAATAGCCTGGCGTGGCCAGCAAGGCTTCCAGGATCAGCAACACCAGCGGTACATGTCCGCTGTGGACCAAAAAATTGCGCACGGCACGGGACGCGAATGGCTGTGACGGAAAGCTGATGGCAGTCATGGCGCCAGTATGACCCCGATTGCCGGGATGGCGCACTGAAAGTTACCCGTGGGGCAGCCAATCGCGCGTAGCATTCACCTCACCATGAACGACGATCACACTGCGCCCAGGTTCCGATGGTTGCCGCTGCTGGCGGTGCTGCAGAACTACCCCAGGGCCTGGCTGGGTCGTGACGTGCTGGCCGGCCTGTCGGCCTGCGTGGTCATGATCCCGTCGGTCCTTGCCTATGCCGAGCTGGTCCACCTGCCGCCGGTGACCGGCCTGTATGCGGCGCTGGCCGCCTGTGTGGGCTATGCCCTGTTTGCCAGCTCCCGCCAGGTCATCGCCGGGCCCGACGCCGCCATCGGCTTGCTGGCGGGTTCGGTGATCCTGCCACTGGCCGGCGGTGACCCGGCGCGCACGGCCGTTCTGGCTGCCGAGCTGGCATTGTTGTCCGGTACCGTGTTGCTGTTTGCGGCACGACTGCGGCTGGGCACCGTGGCAGACTTGCTGTCGCGCCCGGTCCTGGTGGGGTATCTCAATGGCGCATCCCTGCTGCTGATGGCCACCCAATTGGGCAAGCTGTTTGGTTTGGCGACTGAAGGGGATGCGTTCCTGCTCCTGATCGGGTCGCTGGTGACACAGTTGCCCGAGACCCATTTCCCGACCCTGATGCTGGGCGCCGGTCTTGTCGGCCTGCTGTGGGCATTGAAACACCGGTGGCCCCGGGTGCCAGGCGCTCTGGCGGCGTGCGCGGTGGCCGTTGCCCTGGCATGGGCTCTGGATCTGCCGCAGTACGGCATTGCCCTGGTCGGTACGGTGCCCCAGGGCGTGCCATATCCCGCACGCTTCGCAGTGAGTTTGTCTGACATCACGGCACTGGCGCCGGCCGCGATGGCGTTGGCCTTCTTGACGTTTTCCGATGGCATTTTGCTGGCGCAGACCTTTGCCGAGAAACACCAGGACGAGATCAATCCCAATCAGGAACTGGTGGCCCTGGGCGCGGCCAATATCTTCGCCGCGCTGTGGCAAGGCTTTGCCGTGTCCGCCAGCCAAACCCGCACGGCGGTTGCCGATGCAGCGGGTGCCCGCTCCCAGGTGGCGCAGCTGGTGGCTGCTGTAGGTCTGCTGGCATTCTTGTGGTTCCTGACCGGATTCATTGCCCATCTGCCCACGGTGGCCTTGGGGGCCGTTCTGGTGGTCACGGCCGCAAGCATGCTGGAAGCCGCGTCCTTGCGCCGCATGCTGCGCATTGATCGGGTCGAGTTTGGCATTGCCATGGGTGTCACCGTCGCCATTTTGGTGGCCGGTGTCGTGCCGGGCATCCTTTTGGGCATGCTGGTGTCCCTGATTGCGGTGCTGGTCGAGATATCGAGGCCGGGCGACGCGGTGCTGCGGCGCCTGCCACACGACGGCAAGTTCCATGACTGCAAGAACGACGACGAGGGCGAGCGCATCCCCGGCCTGCTGGTGTACCGGCCCTACGCACCCCTGATCTTCGCCAATGCACGCCATGTGATGTCCCGCATCGAAGCGCTGGTCGATGAGGAGGGGCCCGGGTTGAGATGGCTGGTGATCGATGCCCAGGCCATTACCGACATTGACATCACGGCGGGAGAGCGCCTGGCCCAGCTGGAGCGGGAACTGCTGGAGCGTGGCGTCGAAGTGAAATTTGCCGATTGCCCACGCCCCTTGCGTGAACAACTGGTGCACCTGCAAGGCCTGGGGTTGCTGGCACCCCATGAGTTTTTTGTCTCCGTGGGTAAGGCGGTTCAGGCTTACCAGCAGTTACCCTGAGCGGCACACGGGCGGCCAGACGCCACCAGATGCCGCGAAGGCTCACACGTTGTCGAGCAGGATTTCTTCCATCGTGTGCGCCGCACGTTTGCAGCCGTCCAGCACGGCAACCTGGGTGAAGTAAAAACGCCGCATCTTCATGGCGTGCCAGGCGGCTGCCTCATCGCCTTCTTCGCGAAACAGTTTGGTGACGGCTTCGCGCATCAATGCACTGGCCTGCGACTCCAGTTCACCAATTTCGGGGCACAGCACGGCAATCTGCGGGGCCTGCTCGCGATCGGCCAGGGCGATCACCGCCCGGTTCAGGCGCAGGCAGGCATCGGACGCCAGCGAGGCCAGCGCGCGCGCCTCGGGCGTAGAGTCACCGATGTTGTACATCGTGATGGCATTGGCCACACTTTGCAGGGTATCGAGTACACGGTCCAGATCCAGTATCAGGGTGTGCAACTGGTCGCGGTTGATCGGTGTGGTGAACGACTCATACAGCAGCTTGATGAACTCGGCCTTGATGCTGTCGGCACTGGTTTCGTTCTGGTTCACCTCTTCGATCAGTTGGGCCGATTGTTCGCCCTGGTGGCCCAGTCCGGCAATCAGGCGCAAGGTGGCACTGGCACCCGCCACCAGTCGGTCGGTATGGGCTGCCAGCAAATTGAAAAATGTGCCGCGCTTGGGCATGACGTTGTGGAGCATGAACGTTTCCTTGCCTCGGTCAGAGAAAACCGTGACCCACGTGCCAGAACAGGGCCGCAATCAGGCCCGAGGCCGGTATCGTCAGCACCCAGGCCACGACCAGATTGAAGGTCAGGGCCCAACGCACCGCCTTCACGTCCTGCGCCGTCCCGACACCCACAATGGCTCCGGTAATGGTGTGCGTGGTGGAGACCGGTATGCCGCCCATGGTGGCCAGACCCAGGCTGATGGCGCCGCCCATGGATGCGCACGAGCCGCTGACCGCATTGAGCTTGGTGATCTTGCTGCCCATGGTTTTGACAATGCGCCAGCCCCCCAGGTAGGTGCCCCAGGCGATGGCGCCGTAGCAGCCATAGACCACCCAGTTGGGCAGCGTGGCCACGTCGGACGTGGACACCCCGGCGGTGATCAGCAGCAGCCAGATGATGCCGATGGTTTTTTGTGCATCGTTGCCGCCATGGCCCAGGCTGTAGGCGCCGGCCGCAACGAGCTGCCCATAGCGAAACCATTTGCTGGCCTGGTGCGGTGACTGGTTCCGGAAGCCCCAGGCCACCATCACCATCAGCATGCCGCCAATGAAAAACCCGACCAGCGGCGAGATGATGATGAACAGCAGTATCTTGCCAAACCCGCCCCAGACGATGGGTGCAATGCCACCGGCCTTGACCACCGTGGCGCCGACCAGGCCGCCCACCAGTGCGTGCGACGAAGACGAGGGTATGCCGTAGTACCAGGTGATGATGTTCCAGGCCAATGCGCCCATCAGCGCCCCAAAGATCACATAGTGGTCCACAAACGCCGGGTCCACCGTGCCCTTGCCAATCGTGGCAGCCACCTTGAGCTGGAACACCCACAGGGCGATGAAGTTGAAGGCGGCGGCAAACAGTACCGCCTGCTTGGGCGTCAGCGCGCCGGTGGCCACGATGGTGGAAATGGAGTTGGCGCCGTCATGAAAGCCATTCATGAAGTCAAACGCCAGGGCCACGACAACCAGCAATGCCAGCGACCACATGCTGATGGAGAGATGTTCCATGGGGTGCGCCTCTCAGGAGTTCTCGATCAGGATTTCTTCAATGGTCTTGGCCGCATCTTCACAGCGGTCCAGCACATCTTCCTGCAGCGCATAAAACTCGCGCATTTTCAGCGCCGTCCAGACCGAGCCGCCGTCCTTGAACAGCTGGGTAATGGCCTTGCGCTGCACCCGGTCGGCCTTGGACTCGATCGCATCGATTTCCTTGCACAGGCCCACCGTCTCGGGGTTGCGCTTCTTGTCCGACAGCGCCATGACGGCGCGGTTCAGGCGCATGCAGGCGTCTGCCCCGAGCGAGGCCATTTCGCGCGCCTCGGAAGTGGATTCCTTGATGTTGTACATGCCGATGGCGTTGGCCACGCTCTTCAGGGCATTGAGTACATTGTCGAGCTCAATGGTCAGGGTATGGATCTGGTCCCGGTTGATGGGCGTGGTGAACGATCGGTGCAGCAGCGCGATCAGCTCGGCCTTGATCTTGTCGGCACTTTGCTCGTTCATGTTGACCTCGGCCACCAGCACCGGGATGTCTTCGGTGCCAACGCCCAGCCCGTTCATGAGCCGCAGGGTGGCGTTGGCGCCGGCTACCACCCGGTCCGAGTGCGCAGCCAGGAGCTCATAAAACTCTGCGCGCTGCGGCATCAGATTACTAAACATGGGGATCTCCTAGGGACAAAGTGGCCGCGGCAGGGGCAGCGCGCACGGGTGGCTGCCCGATGGTAACCACTCTGGACGGCGATCCCGACGAAGGGGCGCCCATTTATCCACGGACTTGCGCTAAAGCAAAGGGAAACCTGCAAGGCGGGTGTACCGGGCGTGCCGGGCGCGCCCGTGTTTTTGGCACACAGGGGATAATCCGTCCCACATGGCACTTATCACTTTACTTGACGCCCAGCTGGCTTTTGGGCACGTCCCGCTTCTCGACCACGCTGACTTTTCCCTCGAAACGCAGGAGCGCGTGGGCCTGATTGGCCGCAACGGCGCGGGCAAATCCTCCATGCTCAAAATTCTGGCGGGTATGGAGAAGCCCGACGACGGCACCCTGCAGGTGCAAAGCGGGACCCGCATATCGTATGTAGCGCAAGAACCGCAGCTCGACGCGGATGCTACTGTTTTTGTAGCTGTTCGCGCAGGTTTGGAGAGGGTTATCGGCCTGATCGAAGAATATTGCCTGGGCCACGGCGACCTCGACGCGATGCAAAGCGAAATCGAGACGCTGGACGGCTGGAACTGGGAGCAGCGGGTGGGCGAGACCCTGCAGCGCCTGCACCTGAACCCCGACGCGATTGTGAGCACGCTGTCGGGCGGCACCAAAAAGCGCGTGGCGCTGGCCCAGGCCCTGGTGGCGCAGCCCGATGTACTGCTGCTGGACGAACCGACCAACCACCTGGATCTGGACTCCATCGAATGGCTGGAAGGCCTGCTGGTGGACTTCAAGGGCAGCATCATCACCATCACCCATGACCGGTCCTTTCTGGACAACGTGGCCACCCGCATTGTGGAGCTGGACCGCGGCAAGCTGCTGTCTTACCCTGGCAACTTTGCGGCCTACCTGCTGCAAAAGGAAGAGCAGCTGGCGCAGGAGGCAGTCATCAACGCCCGCGCCGACAAGCTGCTGGCGCAGGAAGAAATCTGGATTCGCAAGGGCGTGGAAGCCCGACGCACCCGGGCCCAGGCCCGCATCGTGCGGCTGGGGGAGTTGCGCGCCAAGCACCAGGCGCGCCGCGACGTGGTGGGCAGCGTGAACATGGATGTGAGCAGCGGCGACAAGAGCGGCAAGCTGGTGGCCGAACTCACGCATGTGAGCAAGACCTTTGGCGACCGCAAAATCGTGGACGACTTCAGCGCCACCATCCTGCGCGGCGACAAGATTGGCCTGCTGGGCCCCAACGGCGCCGGCAAGACCACGCTGCTCAAGCTCATTCTGGGCCAGCTCCAGCCCGACCCGGCACCGGCCAATGCGCCCAAGCCCGAACCCGGCCACAGTCCCTGGGGCACGGTGCGCCAGGGTGCCAACATCTCCGTGGCCTACTTTGACCAGATGCGCAATGCGCTGGACCTGGACGCCACGCTGGAAGACTTCATCAGCCCGGGCAGCGAGTGGATCGAGATTGGCAACCAGAAAAAGCACGTGAAGAGCTATCTGGGCGACTTTTTGTTCTCGCCGGCCCGCGCCAATTCACCTGTGCGTTCGCTGAGCGGTGGCGAGCGCAACCGTTTGCTGCTGGCGCGCCTGTTTGCCCGCCCGGCCAATGTGCTGGTGCTGGACGAGCCGACCAACGATCTGGACATCGACACGCTGGAGTTGCTGGAAGACCTGCTGCAAAACTACGACGGCACGGTGTTCCTGGTCAGCCACGACCGGACCTTTCTGGACAATGTGGTGACCAGCACCATTGCCTATGAGGGCGATGCCAAGTGGCGCGAGTACGAAGGTGGCGTCAGCGACTGGCTGATCCAGACCAAGCGCGCCAACGCAATCAATGCAGCCCTTGGAAAAACCACGGCCAAGCCCTTTAACTACGAGCGTGAGCAGCTACAAAAACAGGAGCAGGCAACGGCCGCGGTTGCCGCCACCGCGACCGCTGCTCCGGCCGCCGCACCAGCCCCGGCCAAGGCCCGAAAACTCAGCTTCAAGGAACAACGCGAACTCGACGGACTGCCGGACCAGATTGCCGCGCTGGAAGCCGAGCAGCAGGCCATCCACGAGGCTCTGCTGGATGGCAGCCTGTTTGCCAGCGACAACGCGCGGGCCCTGCAGCTCTCGACCCGCAATGCGGACATCGACGAGCAACTGATGGCGGCGCTGGAGCGCTGGGAAGAACTGGGCCGCCCGGCCTAGTTGCACCGGGGTGAAGTGCGGCCCCTTTGGGGGGCAGCGAGTCACACGCAGTGGACGAGCGTGGGGGCCTTTCAGCGCCCGGTCAGACGCAGCACGGTGTCCACCAGGTGGTCCAGCTCAAAGGGTTTGCCCACATGCTCATCCATGCCGGCCTCCAGGCAGGCCGCGCGGTCCGATGCCATGGCATTGGCCGTCATCGCAATGATGGGCAGCGTGGTCAGACCCAACGCCTGGCGGATGGCGCGGGTGGCCTCGTAGCCATCCATCACCGGCATCTGCACGTCCATTAACACCGCGTCAAACGCCGGTTGCGCGGCCGCTACGGCCGCCACGCCCAACCGGCCGTCATGGGCCAGCGTGACGTCGGCCCCTTCTTGCGTCAACAGTCCCTTGGCCACCAGCTGGTTGATCTTGTTGTCCTCCACCACCAGCAGGCGCAGGCCTTGCAGGCGTTTGGGCTTGGCGGGTGCGGGGCCGTCCAGGGGTTTGTGCGCCGGCGGCGCTGCCTCGGGTACAGCGGCCAGCGGAAAGCGCAACTGGAAGTAAAAGGTGCTTCCTTGGCCCTCGGCGCTGCTAACCTTGAGCTCCCCACCGAGAAGTTCCACCAGGCCGCTGGAGATCGATAGCCCCAAGCCGGTGCCGCCATAACGGCGCGTGGTGGACGCTTCGGCCTGCGAGAAACCACGGAAGATGTGGGTCTGATTTTCGGGTGCAATGCCAATGCCGCTGTCGCTCATGGCAAATTCGAGTACCGCGTCCGCGTCCGTTCGCTCCACCAGGCGCACCCGCAGAATCACGTCGCCCCGATCGGTAAATTTGATGGCGTTGCCGCCCAGGTTGATGAGCACTTGCTGCAGCCGCATGTCATCGCCCAGCAGACCGCGTGGCACGCTGGGCTCCACCTCATGGCGCACGCTAACCGGTTTGTCGCCTATCGTGGCCGCCAGAATGACCGACAAGTCACCCAGCATCCTGTCCAGGTTGAATGGCCTGGGGTCCAGCGTCATCTTGCCGGCCTCGACCTTGGAAAAATCCAGAATGTCATTGAGCAGGCCCAGAAGGGAGCGGGCTGCGCCTTCAGTCTTGCTGACATAGTCCAGCTGGTGCACCGTCAAATGGGTGTTTTGCAGCAGGGTGAGCATGCCCAGAATGGCATTCATGGGCGTGCGGATTTCATGGCTCATATTGGCCAGGAACTGGCCCTTGGCAATGCTGGCCTGTTCGGCGCGGGCCAGGGCCTGCACATAGCTGGTGACATCGGCAAAGGTGCGGACAAAACCGCCTGCGGGCAGGGGGGTTGTCTTGATTTCGAGCGTGCGCCCGGACACTGTACGCCGTGTGTAGAGCGCGGGCGGTGCGACCAGACGCTCTCCACTGCGGGCAGCGCGCAGATAGGGACGAGCAGATTCTTCCACCAGTTCAAAGCTTTTGCCAAAATCGCCACGTTGCGTCTGAAACGCGACGACTTCCGCGAAGCTGGCGTCGCGCAGGTGCGCGGGAATTTCGAGCAAATCCAACACCCTTCGGCTCTGGAACACCACCGTGTTGTCCGGGGCAATCATGGTCACCCCCTGGGATATGTGGTCCAGCACCGCCTGCAACTCTGTGGTGCGTACGGACAGAATCTCGTTGGCGGCCTCGCGTTCCTGCTCGGCCAGCTTGCGCGCAGTGATGTCGGTGCGGATGGTGATGTACTGGCTTGAGCGACCGTCCTCAGCCAAGATGGGAACAACGGTGGCGTCCACCCAATACAACTCGCTGTTGCGCTTGCGGCTGCAAATTTCACCGTGCCAGACCCGACCCGCGCTGACTGTTTGCCAGATTTGGTCGTAAAAGCTGTCGGGTTGTACGTCGGACCGGATGTCACGCTGGTTGCGCCCCAGCATGTCTTCGCGGCGGTAGCCACTGATCTCGCAGAATCGGTCATTGGCGTAGAGGATGATGCCCGTTTCATCGGCCACGCTGACAATGGCATGTTGGTCCAGTGCAAATTTTTGCTGGTCCAGCGCACGGCGGGTGGCCTCGCGTTCGCGCACCAGCGTTGCCGTCTGGTTGACCATGTCGACCAGGCTCTGGATTTCCACCGGTGCATGGTCCATGACCAGGTCTTTGGCATGTGCGGCGCCGCTCCCCAGGGCCTCCACGGTTTCGCGCAGCTGCACCAGCCCGCCGAGCCAGCGCGACAGTGCCATACGGATGATGAGCAGGCCCAGCACCAGACTCGACAGTCCTGTGCCCAGTGCCAGCAGCGACAGGGACCACAGCCTGGCTGCAACCCCCATCGTGTCGAATTGCAGCCGCAAAATGCCGTAGTCTTTGCCGCCCACCGATACATTGCGGTTGACATCATCGAGCGACTTTTGAACCCATTGCACCAGCCACGCCGGGGCGCTGCTTGATCCCTGCAGCCGGTTGTCGGCGCGAACCTTTCCGCCACCGGTTGCAATGAACAGGGCCGATGCGAATTGCGAGCCCTGCACGCCCTTGTTGAGAATTTTCTGCACCGAGTCAAAATCGCCAATGACCACGCTTTCCTGCACCGCCTGGGCCACCACCTCGATCAGCATCACCGATGCGAGTTCGGTCTCTTCCACCTGCTGGTGGAACTGGTATTGCAGGAACAGGCCCAGACCTCCCCCCACAAACAGCAACAGCGTCACGCCATACAGCGCAAACACCCGGTTGGTGAGCGAGGAAGGCAGCAAGCGACCCAGGAACTTCATTGGCGACAACCCTGTTGGTACCTGGCAGTTTCAGCGCAGGGAGGCCGGTGCCGTTTGGTAGAAATTGCGATAGGCACTGTAGTCGGCGCCAGTAGCGGGAACGAAGGCTGCTGCGGTCGGTAACTTGACAAGCGCCGATACTCTGGCCAAGACGTTGCGACCCACAGGATCCTTGTCCATCTCCAAAAAAGCCCGGCTAACCGCCTGAAGGTCTTTTGCCACGACGTTTCTGGAAGCCATCAAAGCGAGGTCCTGCAGCGGCTCCGACGCCCACAGCACGCGCACCGGCTTGCCCGCCCGTTGGGACCAGCCGCTGCTCAATTGCGATTGGGTGCCTACCGCTTTGACCTTGCCGCTGGCGAGTTGCGCGAACGCGCCGTCCATATTGCCGGCAAATACCACTTGCACCGGGATTTTTTGGTTCAGGAGATTGGCGTACGAGAACTTGTAGGCCACCGTGGCCTCGGGGCCGGGAAAGGCCACGGCCTCGTTGGCGAGTTGCTCCAGCTTGCGAATGGGTGAATCCGCAAGCACCACAATCTGGCTCCGAATCGGAGCCGTGTCCCGCCGGCCAAACACTTTCCAGCCCAGGTGGTCCCGCTCCGGGCTGAACAGGTGGTTGGAGAACACAAACTCCACCTCGTTGGCCAGCACATAGGCGGTGGTGTCGGCCGACGTACGACCGATCTTGAGCTGCAGCTTGACGCCACTTCGGGTGGAGACGTAATCGATGATGGGATTCCAGTAACTGGCGGTGAGCTCAATGCCGTACAGGTTCACCGGCGAAAAGCGATACACGCCACCGTCCTGGGCTTGAGCGGGCATGGCCCAGGCCAACGCCGCACAGGTCGCCAGGATGCCCAGTGTGCCGGGTAGCTGTCTTCGCTGCATCCTCTGTTTCATGCGGTTTCCTTTTTCAACGGTCCCTGCGCGGTGAAACGCAACAGCATCGCCACCAGATGGTCCAGCTCAAAGGGTTTGCCCACATGGTCGTTCATGCCGGCGGCCAGGCAGGCGTCGCGGTCCGATGCCATGGCATTGGCGGTCATGGCGATGACCGGTAGCGTGTTCAGGCCCAACTCTTCGCGGATGGCCCGGGTGGCTGCGTAGCCATCCATCACCGGCATCTGCACATCCATCAGCACCGCATCAAAGGGCGGCCGGGCAGCGGCCACCGCCGCCACGCCCAACTGGCCATTGTCGGCCAGCGTGACCTCTGCACCCTCCTGGGTCAGCAGGCCCTTGGCCACCATCTGGTTGATTTTGTTGTCTTCCACGACCAGCAGGCGCAGGCCTTGCAAGCGCTTCAGCCTGACCGGTGCCAGGGGTGCGGCGGGGTTTTCACCTTTGGCGGCCGCCAGTGCCGCGGATCTGGCGTCCATCACCGCATCCAGCAGCATGGAGGCCGTGACGGGTTTGACCAGAAATCCGTTGATCATGGCGTGCTCGGCAGCGCTGCGCTGTGACAGCATCTCGCGTCCATGCGCGGTCACCATCACAACAATGGGGGCGCCGGCGCCGGTGGTCAGCTTGCGGATGCGCTGGCTGCTCTCCCAGCCATCCATATCCGGCATCTGCCAGTCCATAAAAATGACTTCATGCGGCGGCTTGCCGGCCGCTGCGCGCGCCTCGATGCACGCAATCGCCTGGGCACCACTGGCGGCGACGTCCACCTGCCACCCCAGGGACTGGCCCATGTGCAACAGCACTTCCCGGGTGATGTCGTTGTCGTCAACCACCAGGGTGCTTAGCGACCCCAGCGCGGGTACGGGTTGCGCCGGCGGTTCGGCCTGTGCGGTCTGGTCGATCAGGAACCGGGTCTGGAAGTGAAAGGTGCTGCCCTGGCCCAAGACACTGTCAACGCCCAGCGTGCCGCCCAGCAAGCCCACCATGCGGCTGGAGATGGCCAGGCCCAGGCCGGTGCCGCCAAAACGGCGGGTGGTCGAGGCCTCGGCCTGCGAGAAGCCGCTGAAAATGTGGGCCTGGTTCTCGGGTGCAATGCCAATGCCGCTGTCCGTCATGGAAAATTCCACCAGCACCTCGTGCGCCGTCTGCTCGATGACGCGCAGGCGCAGCACCACTTCACCGGTGCTGGTGAACTTGATGGCGTTGCCCCCCAGGTTGATCAGCACCTGCTGCAGGCGCATGTCATCGCCCACCAGGCACTTGGGCATGGCAGGGTCAATGTCAAACAGCACTTCAATGTTCTTGGTGCCCACATTGGCCGACAAAATGACCGACAGGTCGCGCAGCAGCCGGTCGACGCGGAATGGCCGGGGGTCCAGCGTCATCTTGCCGGCCTCCACCTTGGAAAAATCCAGAATGTCATTGAGCAGGCCCAGCAGGGAGCGTGCGGCGCCTTCGGTCTTGGCGGCATAGTCCAGCTGGCGCACGCTGAGATCGGTGTTCTGCAGCAGCTTGAGCATGCCCAGAATGGCATTCATGGGGGTGCGAATTTCGTGGCTCATATTGGCCACGAACTGGCTCTTGGCGATGCTGGCCTGCTCAGCCCGGGCCACGGCTTCCTTGAGCTGCGCCTCGGCCAGCTTGCGGTCATGGATGTCTTGCGATGAACCCGCCATGCGCACCGCCCGCCCTGCAGCATTGCGGTACACCTTGGCGCGCGAGCGGAACCAGCGATAACCCTGGGACTTGGTTTGCACCAGGTGTTCCTCGTCGTAGTCCCTGCGGCCGGCGATCGCATCTTCAGATGCCTGGTGGCACCGCTCCACGTGGTCGGGATGCAGGATGGCGTTGAAACTCTGCAGGCTGGCTGGTAGCTCTTCTGGCGTGTAGCCCAACAGCGCGTAGTAGCTGGGCGACCACCACTGGGCGTCTGCATCCAGATCCATCCAGTCCCACAAGCCGTCACTGCCGCCCTCGATGGCCAGAGCCATCCGGTCCGACATCTCGGCAATTTTTTGCTGGTCGCGCTTGCGGGCGGTGATGTCGGTGCAGATGGTGACGTATTTCTCAACCTTGCCGTCGTCCCCGATGAACGGCGCAATCATGCTGTCCACCCAGTACAGCGAACCGTCCTTGGCCCGGTTGCAGATGTCGCCGCGCCACGACGCACCGGTGCCAATGCTCTTCCACATGCTGGCCCAGAATTCGGGCGGCTGCACGCCCGAATTGACGATGCGCTGATCCTGTCCCAGCAGTTCCTCGCGGCTGTAACCGCTGATGTCACAAAACGCGTCGTTGACCTCCATGATGGTTCCGGCGCCGCTGGAGATGGACACGATGGTGTGCATCTCCACGGTGCTGAGCATGGCGCTGGATGCCCGGATCGCGGCCTCCAGCCTCTTTTGTGTGTCTTTCTGGGCCGTCACATCGGTGCCGATCTCCATGAATCCGATCAGCACGCCCTTGGCATCGCGCGTCGGCTGCACTTCGGTATCCACCCAGTACTCGTGGCCGTCTTTGGCCCGGTTCAGCACTTCAGCCCGACAGGCTTCGCCCAGGTCCACCGCACGCAGCAATTGATCGATGACGGCCGGGTCCGTCTTGCCGCTGCCCAGCAGCTCGCCCGGTGTCTTGCCCACGGCGTCGTCCAGGGTGTAGCCGGTCAGACGAGTGAAGCCGTCATTGACCCAGGTGATGCGCATCTTGGGGTCGGCAATGGTGACCGCGTTGTTGGTGTGTTGCACCACGCGGGCCAGTCGGTCCAGATCCGTGGTCATGCGCTCTGCCAGCCGCTGCGCGCGCAGACGCCCCACCGCCAGCAGCCAGACCGTCAGGGCACTCAGCATGCTGGCCAAAGCGCCCGCCACGCCCGCCAGTGCCAGACTGGATCGATCCTGCCTGGCATGGAACGCAGGCGTCGTGCTCATGCGCAATTGCAGGACCCGCCCACCCACCGCAACCGGGCGTACCAGGGTCAACCCGGCCTGTGCCCTGCGCTCAGCGGCGTCCTGCGTTTCCACCGCCGGTGTGCGGCCATCCGTGTCGTACAGCAAGCGGTCGGTCTGGCCGGCTTCGCTGTCAAAGAGTTCCACGCGCAAGGTGTTGTCCGCCACGTCGGCCAGATGGTCCAGCAACTCGGCCACAACCATGGGGGCGTAGAGCAGGCCCACCAGTGCAGCCTGGTGTTGCCTGACGGTGACCGGGTCCGCACCACGGCGGTATACCGGCAAAAAATACAGCACGCCCGGCGTCTGTTTGCCATCCTGCACCAGGGTGATCTTTCCCGTAAGTGCCGGTTGGCCGGTGTTCATGGCGCGCTCGGCGGCCTCGCGGCGCACGGCTTCCTGGCCTATGTCCAGGCCGAAAGCCGGGCGGTTGTCGGCAATCGGTTCGATGAACTTGATGACAAACAGGTCGGCGGCATCACCCTGGGTGTGGACTTCAAACTCGGGGGCAAAGTCGGCGCGCTCGGCAGCAATGAAGGCATCCAGGTCGCCACGCTGCACCCGTGCGACAAAGCCCATACCCCGAATGCCCGGAAACTCAAGGTTCAAATCATGCGACTCCACGTACGCCTGGAATTCCCGGCGTGTGATTGCCTGGCTGGCCGCGTACGCGCCGCGCGCGCCTTTGAGGCCACTCAGCGGTTGGCTGAAGCGGTGCTGGATCTCGGCCTCAATGCGCTCGGCACCCCTGTCAAACTGGATCTGGGCATCTTTGTCCAGATCATGCTTGAGCCACACCACAACGGCCACCGTGACCGACAGGCCAATCACCTGGGCTGTTGCCGTCATGCCGATAGCCGCCCCGAGATTGAAACTCCTGGTGTCCGCTTTTTTGGCCGGAGTCGCAACGCTTGGACGCCGCAGGGCGGTCATGCAGCGCCAGTAGACGGAGGGCCCCGACACCAGAACGAGCAGGGCGACATCGACCAAGCCTTCGGCCAGGCCCGTCAAACCGGGGGCCAGCACGGGTAGGACCAGCATGACCAGCGTTTCCGCTAATCCGATGATCAGAAGGATTTCAACAAAAAGGCGTACCGGGTTGAAGGAGTTCTTCATGCCGTCTGAGAGAGGGGGTCGCGCAACGTGGCGACCATGTCTCAGGATAGCAGAGGCTTTTGATAGGCCCTAGGGCTGCTAGACAACGCCCTGGCGGTGCAGTGCAGCAATCGCTGCCGCGTCCAGCCCCAGCTCCGTCAGCACCGCGTGGGTGTGCTCTCCCAAGGCGGGTGGGGGCCTGTGCAGCACCGCAGGCGTATCCGTCAGGCGCAGCGGGCTGGCAACACTTGCTATTGATTTAATAGCTGTTTGCGCACATGTTTCGGGGGCTAGCGGCTGATTGACTACCAAACCACGGGCCTGTACCTGGGCGTCGGCAAAGGCCTGGTCGATGCGGTTGATGGGGCCACAGGGCACGGCCTTGTCTTCCAGCAGCGCAATCCACTGGGCCGTGGTGCGGGTGCGGGTGATGGCTTCGATGGCGGGGATCAGTACCGTGCGGTGTTCCACCCGCAGGGTGTTACTGGCATAGCGCGGGTCCGCCGCCCATTGCGCCTGCCCGCAGGCCTCGCTGAAGCGGGCAAACTGGCCATCGTTGCCAATGGCCAGCAGCATGGAGCCGTCTGCCGTGGGAAAGTCCTGGTAGGGCGCCAGGCTGGGGTGGCTGTTGCCCTGGCGCTCGGGTACCTTGCCGGTGTTCAGATAACCGGCTGCCTGGTTGGCCAGGATCGCCATGCCCACATCGAGCAGGGCCATGTCGATCAGTTGCCCCTGACCCGTGCGGTGGCGTACTTCAAGGGCCGCCAGGATGGCGCTGCAGGCGTAAACGCCGGTGAACAGGTCGGTCAGTGCCACGCCCACCCGCTGCGGACCGCCGCCCGGCGTGCCGTCGGCGCGGCCGGTGATGCTCATCATGCCGCTCATGGCCTGGATCATCAGGTCATAGCCCGCGCGCTCGGCGTAGGGACCGTCCTGGCCAAAACCGGTGACGGAGCAGTAAATGAGGCGCGGGTTGAGGGCCTTGAGGCTCTCGTAATCCAGCCCGTACTTGGCCAGGCCACCGACCTTGAAGTTTTCCACCAGCACATCGCTCTGCACGGCCATCTGGCGAATCAGCGCCTGGCCTTCGGGCTTGGCGATGTCGATGGTGACCGAGCGCTTGTTGCGGTTACAGGCGGTGTAGTAGCTGGCGTGGCGGGTGTTGTTGCCCTGCGCATCCTGCAGGAACGGAGGGCCCCAGTGGCGCGTGTCGTCACCCTCGCCGGGACGCTCCACCTTGATGACGTCGGCACCCAGGTCACCCAGCATCTGGGTGCACCACGGGCCAGCCAACACCCGGGACAGGTCCAGTACCTTGATGTGGGGGAGGGCGGAGGGTTTTTCTTGCGTCATGGTTTGTTTTCCGTGTCTTTGCTTTTGTATTGTGAGTGCGGTTGTTTGTTGCGTTGCTTTTGTAGGTCCCCACTCTCCCCCAACCCCTCTCGCCCCGCCGGGCGAGAGGGGGCCTTAACAGCCGATTTTTGTATGTTCGCTCCGGTTACGGGCTACTTGGGACAGGTTGCGATGCGTGCTGTGTCACTCAGGTTTCTTTCGCTGCGGTCCTAGTCAACGGCTCTGGGCTTGCGCGCCATGGCTTTCGAGGTCTCTACGACCGCTGCTGGCAACCACTCTATGCCAACCCATCCCTTGGCGACCTTACGACCGTAATTCCGTATTCGGCGCGAAGCAAGCAAATCGGCTGTTAAGGCTCCCCTTTCGCCCGGCGGGGCGAGAGGGGTTGGGGGAGAGTGGGGGCTACAAAAGCTGCGCAGCACACAGCCCCTCTCAAGACGAAACAGACTAAACCTAAGTCGTCCTCACACGTTTTCAGAAAGCCGCAATCCCCGTCTGCGCCCGACCCAGAATCAGCGCATGGATGTCATGGGTTCCCTCATAGGTATTGACGACCTCCAGGTTCACCAGATGCCGGGCCACACCGAACTCGTCCGATATGCCATTGCCACCCATCATGTCGCGCGCCAGGCGGGCAATGTCCAGTGACTTGCCGCAGGAGTTGCGCTTGAGGATGGAGGTGATTTCCACCGAGGCCGTGCCCTCGTCCTTCATGCGACCCAGGCGCAGGCAGCCCTGTAGGCCCAGCGCGATTTCGGTCTGCATGTCGGCCAGTTTCTTCTGGATCAGCTGGTTGGCCGCCAGCGGCTTGCCGAACTGCTTGCGGTCCATGGTGTACTGGCGGGCGCGCAGCCAGCAGTCTTCGGCGGCACCCAAGGCGCCCCAGGCAATGCCGTAGCGGGCCGAGTTGAGGCAGGTGAAGGGGCCCTTCAAGCCCTGCACCTCGGGGAAGGCATTCTCTTCGGGGCAGAACACGCCGTCCATCACGATCTCACCGGTGATGCTGGCACGCAGGCCCACCTTGCCGTGGATGGTGGGGGCCGACAGACCGGCCATGCCTTTTTCCAGCACAAAGCCGCGGATGGGGCCGACCTGGCCGCCTTCGCTGACCTCTTTGGCCCAGACCACGAACACGTCGGCGATCGGGCTGTTGGAGATCCACATCTTGCTGCCCGACAGCTTGTAGCCGCCAGCCACCTTGTGGGCGCGGGTGGCCATGGAGCCGGGGTCGGAGCCGTGGTCAGGCTCGGTCAGACCAAAGCAGCCAATCCACTCGCCGGTGGCCAGCTTGGGCAGGTACTTCTGGCGCTGCGCTTCGGTGCCAAATTCAAAAATCGGCACCATCACCAGCGAGCTTTGCACGCTCATCATGGAGCGGTAGCCGCTGTCCACGCGCTCCACCTCGCGGGCGATCAGGCCATAGGCCACGTAATTGAGGCCCGGGCCGCCGTACTGCTCGGGAATGGTCGGGCCCAGCAGGCCCAGCGCACCCATCTCGCGGAAAATGGCGGGGTCGGTCGTGCCATCACGAAAGGCCTGCGTGACTCGGGGTGCCAGTTTGTCCTGGCAATAGGCGGCGGCGGCATCGCGCACCATGCGCTCGTCGTCGCTGAGCTGGCTGTCCAGCAAAAAAGGGTCTTGCCAGTTGAAGGATGCGTGTGCCATGGGGTCTCCGTCGGGATGAATGGGGGTACAGGGTTGAACTTGTCCGGAATGTTAGTCCCGAACACCGCCTGCGACAAACGATTGTTTGGCATTCAGATGTGCGTCGGACGCATATCTGATCGAAACGGGCCCCGGCTCTTACAGGCGCGTGATCTGGGTCGCTTCAATGAGGCCCGGCACGTCCTGCAGTTGAACGACCAGTTCACCCCGGCGCAGGATCACGTGCTTGACGGACTCTGTGCGATTTTTGTACCTCACCCGGTCACCCGACTTGTATTGCGGCAGGCTGGGCAGTTGCACCCGGGTTGGCCGGCCTGGTGCTTCAGCCGGGGCGTGGTGTTGCGCATGGGTACTGACGTGCTGTGCGATGGCGGGGTGCAATGGGGCCAGCTGCTCCAGGGCCCGGGCCAACTGCGAACGGGCCGCGTCCGCGGTAAAAGGCTTGGGCAGCAGAAACAGCGCACCGGCTGCGTTGGCTTCTTGCGCCTGGGTCGGGCTGCTGCCCTGTGCCATCAGGGCAAACCGGCAATCGGGGTTGGTCTTGACCACCGCCCGGTACAGGTCAATGCCGCACAGGGGCTCCTTGGCAAACCAGTCGGTGATCAGAAAATCCGGCTTCAATGAAGCGGCTATTTCGGCCGCCGCCTGCGGACTGCTCGTGGTCTTGATGGCTGCGGCATCAAAACCATAACCGGACAACACCTGCTGCATGAAGGTTTGCAGGGCCGGGCTGGGATCGGAAATCAAAAAACTAACGGCGGACATGGAATGACAACACAAAAAGAAACCGGCAGAAAGATCCGCGCTGAAGACCCGTATTTTACGGCTGGCGCCTGACCCCACTGCATCCTCTGGCCGGGCAGTCGCCGATGCGGTTGACCTGCATCAACAGATGCTTGCGGCGCCGTTTTGCGCTCCCTTTTCGGGCTCGCTACACTGGCCCTTCCATGCGCCGAAAAATTCCTGCTACCCACACCCTGCTGTGCTTTGAGGCCGCTGCGCGCCACGAGAGTTATACCCGTGCCGCGCAGGAACTGGCCTTGACGCAAAGCGCGGTTTCCCGTCAGGTGGCTGCGCTGGAGGAATATCTGGGCCAACCCCTGTTCCGGCGCACCCGCCATGGCGTGGCGCTGACGCCGCGCGGTCGGGAATATGCCCGCCAGGTCACCGACCGCCTGCTGGCGCTGGAGCGCGACACACTCAACGCCATGTCGACGCAGGGCACGCAGGGTGCCGTCCATCTGGCTGCGGTGCCGACGTTTGCCACACGCTGGCTGATTCCGCGCCTGCCCCAGTTGCAGATGCTGCATCCCGACATCGTGGTGCATATCGAGACCCGTACCCGGCCGTTCCTGTTTGCCGACACCGGGTTTGACGCCGCCCTCTATGCCGGCACGGCCGAGCAGGTGGCCAATTGGGCCGGTACCCGGGCAACGCTGCTGATGCACGAGGAGGTACTGCCCGTGTGCGCCCCCCATCTGCTGGGCCAGACCGGGCAATGCATCAGCGCCCAGGCCGTGGCCGGGTTGCCGCTGCTGCAGCAAAGCACCCGCCCGTTTGGCTGGAGCCAGTGGTTTGACGCCATGGGTGTGTCCGCCCCCCACGCGCTGTCAGGCCCGCGCTATGAACTGTTTTCCATGACCGCCACCGCCGCCATCCATGGTTTGGGCGTGGCGCTGGTACCGCGCTTGCTGGTGGAGGCCGAATTGGCCCGGGGGGATCTGGTGGTGGCCTGTGACCAGCCCTTGCGCGGGGAGCGGGCCTACTACCTGGTCACACCGCTGCAGGGCGAGGAGTCGCCGGCTTTGGGTTTGTTTCGGGACTGGCTGGTTCTGGCGGCAGGCACCAATCCACGGATAAACCCCTAGATACAACATGGCATCACAATTGCTAGCATCCGGTCAAGAACCTGACTAAACGGTCAGATTTTTTGAACAGGAGTTGTCAGCGTGTCCACCCCTCACCAACCTGACGTTCGCCCCGGTCGCCTGGCTGCTGCCGAATACGCCCAACGCTTTGCCGACGCCATGCCACGCCTCACGCATTCGCAGGCCCTGCTGGAAGCCGAGCGCTGCCTGTACTGCTTTGACGCACCCTGCGCCACCGCCTGCCCCACCGGCATCGACGTGCCGTCCTTCATCAGGCGCATTGGGGATGACAACCTGCGTGGTGCGGCGCGCACCATTCTGGAGTCCAACCCGCTGGGGGGCATGTGCGCACGCGTGTGCCCGACCGAGAACCTGTGCGAGGCCGTGTGCGTGCGCAACACGCAGGAGGGCAAGCCGGTGGCCATTGGCCGCCTGCAACGCCACGCGGTCGACGCGCTGATGGAGAGCGCCAACCCGCAAATCTTTACCCGCGGGCCCACCACCGGCAAACAGGTGGCCGTGGTGGGTGCCGGCCCGGCCGGTCTGGCTTGCGCCTATACGCTGGCGCGCCAGGGGCATGACGTGGTGGTGTTCGATGCGCGGCCCAAGGCGGGCGGTCTCAATGAGTATGGACTGGCCAGCTACAAGACCCCTGACAACTTTGCCCAGCGCGAAGTGCAGTGGCTGCTGGACATCGGCGGCATCACCATCCGCAACAGCTGGAAGCTGCAGAGTGCCGCACAGCTGGAGACCCTGCGCCAGGACTTTGATGCCGTGTTTCTGGGCGTGGGTCTGTTCACCACGCACGCGCTGGGTGTGCCGGGCGAAGACCTGGCCGGCGTGCAGGACGCGGTGGACTTTATTGCCACCCTGCGCCAGAGTGATGACCTGTCCACGCTGCCGGTGGGGCGCCGTGTGGTGGTGATTGGCGGTGGCATGACGGCGGTTGACGCCGCGGTGCAGGCCAAGCTGCTGGGGGCCGAGAGCGTGCACATGGTGTACCGGCGCGGACCCGAGGCCATGTCGGCGTCCAAGGTCGAACGGGAGTGGGCGCAGACCAATGGGGTGGCCATTCGCCACTGGATGGCACCGGTGGAAATCGTGGGCACGGGAACCGGTGGTGCAGCGCATGTGCGTGCGGTGCGATTTGAATACCAGACCCTGATCCAGGGCAAGCTCACGTCCACCGGCGAGACCGAGGCCTTGCAGGCCGACATGGTGCTCAAGGCCATTGGCCAGCAACTGGGCAACCCGGTGCTGCAAGCCGCCGGTCTGCAGATGGCGGGCGGGCGCATTGCTACCGATGCCGAAGGCCAGACCAGCCTGAGTGGCGTCTGGGCCGGTGGCGACTGCCGCGCCGGCGGGCTGGACCTGACCGTGGAGGCCGTGGAGCACGGCAAGCAGTCGGCCCACGCCATCCACGCCTACGTCACATGCGCCTGAGCGCCGCTGCACACCGAATCTGGAGAGAACTATGAACCCCCAAGCTCACATTCGTTCACTGCCCCCCAAGGGGGCGCATGCCTCCCTAGAGGCGGCTCGTCGGGAGGCATGAGATGGCCAATCTGCACACCACCTTTGCCGGCATCAGCAGCCCCAATCCCTTCTGGCTGGCGTCGGCGCCGCCCACCGACAAGGCCACCAACGTCAACCGCGCCTTTGAAGCCGGCTGGGGCGGCGTGGTCTGGAAGACGCTGGGCGAGGCCGGGCCGCCGGTCGTCAACGTCAACGGCCCGCGCTACGGCGCGCTGCTGACGCCCGACCGGCGCCTGATGGGCTTTAACAACATCGAGCTGATCACCGACCGCGATCTGGAGTTGAACCTGCGCGAGATTGCCGAGGTCAAGCGCAACTGGTCCGATAGGGCCATGGTCGTGTCGCTGATGGTGCCCTGCCAGGAGGCGTCGTGGAAGGCCATCCTGGCGCGCCTGGTAGACACCGGCACCGATGGCATCGAGCTCAATTTTGGCTGCCCGCACGGCATGAGCGAGCGCGGCATGGGCGCCGCCGTGGGCCAGGTGCCCGAGTACATCCAGATGGTCACCGCGTGGTGCAAGCAGTACAGCAAGTTGCCCGTCATCGTCAAGCTCACGCCCAACATCACCGATGTGCGCCTGCCGGCCCGCGCCGCCAAAAGGGGCGGGGCGGATGCGGTGTCGCTGATCAACACCATCAACTCCATCATGGGCGTGGACCCCTACACGCTGACCATGAGCCCGTCGACCGGCGGCAAGGGTTCGCACGGCGGCTACTGCGGCCCGGCGGTCAAACCCATCGCACTGAACATGGTGGCCGAGATCGCGCGCGACCCGCTTACCGCCGGCCTGCCCATCAGCGGCATTGGCGGCATCGGTACCTGGCGCGATGCACTGGACTTTATTGCACTGGGCGCTGGCAACGTGCAGGTCTGCACCGCCGCCATGGTCTACGGCTTCAAGATCGTGCAGGAGATGAGCGACGGCCTGTCCAACTACATGGACGAGATGGGCTTTACCAGCGTGTCAGACATCGTCGGCAAGGCCCTGCCCACGGTCACCAACTGGCAGTACCTGAACCTGAACCACATCAGCAAGGCGGTCATCAACCAGGACAGCTGCATCCAGTGCGGGCGCTGCCACATTGCCTGCGAGGACACGTCGCACCAGGCCATCCTGTTTGAGAAAGACGGCAAGCGCCATTTCGAGGTGCGCGAGGACGAGTGCGTGGGCTGCAACCTGTGCGCCGTGGTGTGTCCGGTACCCGAATGCATCACGCTGCGCGATCTGGCCCCCGGCGAAAAAGACTTGCGCACCGGCCGCCTTGTGAGCGATAAATACGCTAACTGGACGACGCATCCCAACAACCCCATGCGGGAAGCAGAATCCGCCTCAGTTATGAATGAAAACGGGCTCTAGCCCGCGTACTCATAGCGTAAGCAGCTATCATTTTAGGAGTAAACATGAGCAGCCTGTTGATTCGTGGTGGCACCGTGGTCAATGCCGACCGTGCCTTCAAAGCCGATGTGTTGACCCAGCACGGCACGATTGTGGCCGTGGGCGAAAACCTCTCCGCTCCCGCCGGCGCCACGGTGGTGGACGCCGGTGGCCAGTACGTCATGCCCGGTGGCATCGACCCGCATACGCACATGCAGCTGCCCTTCATGGGCACCACCACCATGGACGACTTCTACACCGGCACGGCGGCGGGCATGGCCGGCGGTACCACCAGCATCATCGACTTCGTCATTCCCAACCCGCAGCAATCCATCCTGGAGGCCTACCAGACCTGGCGCGGCTGGGCCGAGAAGGCGGCGGGCGACTACAGCTTCCACGTCGCCATCACCTGGTGGGACGAAACGGTCAGGCGCGACATGGGCACGCTGGTGCAGCAAGAGGGCATCAACAGCTTCAAGCACTTCATGGCCTACAAGAACGCCATCATGTGCGACGACGAAACCCTGGTGAACAGCTTCAAGCGCTGCATGGAGCTGGGCGCCATGCCCACCGTGCATGCCGAGAACGGCGAGCTGGTCTACTTGTTGCAGCGTCAGGTGGCCGAGATGGGCATCACCGGCCCCGAGGGCCACCCGCTGTCACGCCCGCCGATGGTGGAAGGCGAGGCCGCCAACCGCGCCATTGCCATTGCCGATGTGCTCAACGTGCCGATCTATGTGGTGCATGTGTCCTGCATCGAAGCCGCAGAGGCTATTGCCCGTGCCCGCGCCCGTGGCCAGCGGGTCTATGGCGAGGTACTGGCTGGCCATCTGGTGGTGGATGACAGCGTCTACCGCCACCCGGACTTTGCGACTGCGGCGGCCCACGTGATGAGCCCGCCGTTTCGGCCCAAGGGCAACCAGGAATTCCTGTGGCGCGGCCTGCAGGCCGGCAACCTGCACACCACGGCCACCGACCACTGCACCTTCTGCGCCGCGCAAAAGGCGGCGGGCAAGGACGACTTTGCCAAGATCCCGAACGGCTGCGGCGGCGTGGAAGAGCGCCTGGCGGTGATCTGGGACGAAGGCGTGAACACCGGACGCCTGACACCCAGCGAGTTCGTCGCCGTTACCTCCAGCAACACGGCCAAGCTGTTCAACATCTACCCGCAAAAGGGCAGCGTCTCCGTGGGCGCCGACGCCGACCTGGTGGTGTGGGACCCGGCGGGGACCAAGACGCTCTCCGCCAAGACGCAGTTCAGCAAGGGCGACTACAACATCTTTGAGGGCCGGACCGTCAAGGGCATTCCCAGCCACACCGTCAGCCAGGGCAAATTGGTGTTTGTGCAGGGCGATCTGCGTGCGGTGCAGGGCAAGGGGCGCTACATCAAGCGTCCCGCTTTCAGCTCCAACTTTGCGGCCAACAAATTGCGGGCTGAGACGTTGGCGCCCACGGCTGTTGAGCGCTGATGTCGTGTGTGCCTGCCATTGCGGGTTGCGCCGGTCGCCGATTTCTGGCCAGCAGGACAGTATGAGGCCCCCCGGCACTCCCCTTTCCGACCGCGATAGCAACCAAGCAAGGAGCTAAGAATGAGCAAACCAACCGCCCCCACCATCGACAACTTCCGCATCAACGGCCCGCGCCTGTGGGACACCCTGATGGAGCTGGCCAAAATTGGTGCCACCCCCAAGGGCGGCGTGTGCCGCCTCACCCTGACCGACCTGGACAAACAGGGGCGCGACCTGGTGCTGGCTTGGGCGAAGCAGGCCGATCTGACGGTCACCATCGACAAGATCGGCAACGGCTTCATGCGCCGCGCCGGGCGCAACAATGCGTTACCGCCCATCGTCACCGGCAGCCACATTGACACCCAGCCCACCGGCGGCAAGTTCGATGGCAACTACGGTGTACTCGCCGGCCTGGAGGTGGTGCGCACGCTCAACGATTTGGGCATCCAGACCGAGGCCCCGATTGAAGTCGCCTTCTGGACCAACGAAGAAGGCTCGCGTTTCGTGCCGGTCATGATGGGCTCGGGCGTGTTCGCCAAGGCCTTCACGCTGGAGCATGCCTATGCGGCCACCGACCTGGAGGGCAAGACGGTGGGTGAAGAACTCAAGCGCATTGGCTACATCGGCGAGCAGGAGCCCGGTGACCATCCGATTGGCGCCTACTTCGAAACCCACATCGAACAGGGCCCGGTGCTGGAAGACAACGACGTGACCATTGGTGTGGTGCAGGGCGTGCTGGGCATCCGCTGGTTTGACTGCACCGTGACCGGCATGGAAGCCCACGCCGGCCCCACGCCCATGGCGCTGCGCAAGGACGCCATGCAGGTCTCCACCCACATCATGCAGGAGGTGGTGGCGTGCGCGCTGCGCCACGCTCCGCACGGCCGCGGCACCGTGGGCATGGTGCAGGTGCACCCCAACAGCCGCAACGTGATTCCCGGCCGGGTCAAGTTCAGCATCGACCTGCGCAACGCGACGGACGCGCTGGTGGACCAGATGGCCGACGAGGTGAAAGCCTTCGCCGCCAAGGTAGCCAGGGATAGTGGGCTGAATGTAAAGGTCGAACTGGTGTCGAGCTACCCCGCACAAGTATTCCATCCCGATTGCGTGGACGCCGTGGCGCGTGCCGCCAAGAAGCTGGGCTACTCCAATATGCCCGCCGTGTCCGGCGCCGGGCACGACGCCGTCTACATGGCCAAGCTGGCACCCAGCGGCATGATCTTCATCCCCTGCAAGGACGGCATCAGCCACAACGAGATCGAGTCTGCCAAGCCCCAGCACATCACGGCCGGCTGTAATGTGCTGCTGCATGCGATGCTGGAGCGCGCGGGCGTGGTTTGAGTCGTATTGTGAATAAAACAGGCCGCAAGCCCCCGTGGAATGTGCGTAAGCAGCTCCTAATTTGATAGCGATTTGCGGTGCTTCCTGCCGATGCCGTACGATGCCTCCATGGAAAGGTCCATCATCCTTTTTGGCGCATGTGATCGGCACAATTTCGGCGATCTGCTGTTCCCCCACATCGCTGCCGCCCTATTGCCAGATGCGCATCTGGTGACCGCCGGCCTGGCGAGCCGTGATCTGCGGCCGTATGGCGGCCACGAGGTCAGGGCGCTGGCGCAACTGGCCGCCGACTGGGGCCAGCGCCCGGCGACCCTCATGCATGTCGGTGGCGAAATTCTCTGCTGTAGCGCGTGGCAGGCTGCTGTCATGCTGTTGCCGCCCGAACTGGTGCAGGACACCATCGCCTATCTGGATGCCAGGCCGCAGGCGAAGACGCAGTGGGTGCGCAGCATGGTGGGGTGCCCTGCGCTGGCGCCCTACACGCTGTCGCGCCAGCGGTTTCCCGGCGTGACCCGGGTGGTCTACAACGCAGTGGGCGGGGTGGCCCTGGACGAGTGCGACCCGGCCTTGCGCGCCGAAGTCCTGGCGAACCTCACGGCGGCGGACGATGTGAGCGTTCGCGATCGGCAGACGCTGGCGCAACTGGCTGGCGCCGGTATCCAGGCGCGCCTGGTGCCGGATCCCGCCGTGATGGTGGCCGAGCTCTTCGGTGCGCGGATCGGGCAGCGCGCGCAGGCAGGCGAAGTCGCCCGGATTCTGAGCGCCTTCCCGCAAGGCTACATCGCCGTGCAGTTCAGCGCCGACTTCGGCGATGACGCAACGCTGGCGCACATCGCCACGCAGCTGGACCACACTGCGGGCGCAAGCGGCTACGGTGTGGTGTTCTTCCGCGCCGGAGCGGCGCCGTGGCATGACGATCTGGATGGCTTTCAGCGCGTCGCGGCCCGCATGCGCTCGCCATCGGTACGGGTGTTCGAGTCCCTCGACGTCTGGGACATTTGCGCGCTGATCGCCAACAGCCGAGGCTATTGCGGCAGCAGCCTGCATGGCAGGATTGTTGCGATGGCATTCGCGCTGCCGCGCATCAATGTGCGCCATCCGGCATCCACCGGTCAACCCGGCAAGCAGGCGGCGTTCGCTGCCACCTGGGAAGATGCGGGCACGCCGGGCACCGTTGACGTGGGTGGCATCGCCGAAGGAATTCGCCAGGCCCTGGCGCTGGACCCTGAACCGCTTCGGCGCACCGCCAGCCGACTGGTCACGCAGTACCGCCAGGGGTTTGGTGTCGTGCGTGCCGGGCTGCGCTTACCGGGGTCCGGCCCGTGCGGCCTCAATCTCCCTGCGTAATTCCGCCGCGCGCCCTGCGTAGCGCGGCGAAAAATGGAACGGGATGACCCGTCTTGCCCCGGACGCACGCGCGATATGGCCTGCCTGCCGCGCGGTGAGATGGTGCTTGCGCTCGGCATGACCGGCATCCTCGTCGAGAAAGACGCATTCGATAAATAACTGCGCCGCGCCCACCGCCAGCGCGGTGATGCGCTGGACGTTGTCCGGGTGAAACGCGACGTCGGTCACGTAGCAAATCTTCTCGCCTGGCACCCGTTGCAGGACCGCCGCCGTGAGCGCGCCCAGCGGGAGCACGCATGCGCGCCCGCCGTTGCCGTCGTCCCGCCAGGCGTGCACCGGGGTGGTGTCGGGTGCGCCTTGCATCACCGCCGTCTTGAGTTCCTTCAGCCACGGCCCAACCACAAGCCCGAGGTCGGCCAGCCGGTTCTTCCACACGTTGACGTGGGTCTTCTCCTCCAGCGCGAAGCCCAGGCAGGCCGTGCCGTGGTCGAGAAATGCCGCGCGAACGCGAAATGCCGGCTCGTCAAGCAGCACGCCATCGTGCACATGCCGCGCCTCCAGCGGCTCGCTGCGAAAGCGGTTGTGGCAGCGCAGGCGGGTGCCGCAGGCTTGCCATCCGGAATCGACCTCCCAGACCTCGACCACGAAGTCGCCTGCATAGTGCTCGACCAGGTTCCAGGTGTAGGCGGCGAGCTTGTGCGCGACCTGGGCCGCAAAGCCGGGCGGGCCATACAGGCGCAGACGCGTGTGGCGGCCCAGACAGATGCGAAGCAGCCGGTCGAAGCCGAAAAAGTGGTCCATGTGGGTGTGCGAGACAAACACATCCGAAATCCGCAGAATTTTCTTCGGTGGCAGCGCCGTGAGGTCGCCCAGGTCGAAGAGCAGGGCCCGTTTCTCGAACTTGAAATCGACGTAGAGTCCGGGGTCGCCGAAGGGATCATTGACCAGTGCGGGTCTGAAAATCGGGCGCATGGCGGCGATGGTGACCAGCGTCGAGGCCCCGGTCGTGACGGCCGTGAACGCAAGGGGTTGAACGACCGCGTGAAGGCGTCGCGGAAATTGGCAACAAGATCAGGTGTTGTCTTTGATGGTTTTCGACGGTCCGTCGGCCTTCACCATCGCAATATCGGCTTCACGCGACGCCTCGGCGGCATACATCTGGCTTGTGCCAATGACTTGGTGATTGGCTGCCTTCAGGTTGAAGAATACTTTGCCATTGGAAGCCGTTTTGCGCTCGTAGCGCTGGTCTGCCAGGCAGTTCTGCTGTACGGATGCCATGCCATTTTCGGCCGCGCTTTTCGTTTTGTACAACTCACTCGTCAGCAAGGTGTCGCCAGTGCCCGACTTCAAGACGAAGCGGAATTGCTGATCGCTACTCATGCTCAGTTCATACCAGCCAGCCATGTGAATTCTCCTTCAGGGAGGGGAAGACTACGCAACGCTGGCCCGCCCCTACTTGCGAAATGTCAATGGCGCAACATGAGCCCGCGCTGGTTCTTGGGGCCTGGAGAACGCCCCTACTTCAAGCGGCTGAAGACTACTCCTCGGAAATCTGACTTGGAGCCCTTTCCCTCGCCCGCAAGAAGAACACCATCACCTGCCACACGATAAAGATCGCAATCAGGGCAAACAAGGTGCCGCTGATGGGACGGGTGACGAAAGCGCTGAAATCCCCCCGGCTGATGAGCAGGGCGCGGCGGAAGTATTCTTCCAGCATGGGGCCCAGGATGAAGCCCAGCATGAGCGGCGCGGCCTCCATTCCCAGGCGCATGAACAAATATCCAAAGAAGCCAAAAAGGGCGGTAATGTAGATGTCATCCAGGCTGTTGTTGATGCTGAAGGTTCCGACGCAGCAGAAAAAGAGGATCGCCGGAAACAGCACACTGAAGGGGATCTTGAAAACCGACAGCCAGTAGCGCACCAGCGGCACGTTGAGAATGACCAGAAAGCAGTTGCCCACCCACATGCTGGCCACCAGGCCCCAAAACAAATCGGGGTGGCTTGCAATCATGTTCGGGCCGGGCTGAATGCCCTTGACGATGAAGGCGCCCATCATCAGGGCCATCACCGCGTTCTCGGGAATGCCAATGGCCATGAGCGGGATAAAGCTGGTGCGTGCCGCCGCTTCGTCGGCGGCCGCCTGTCCGGCCACGCCCTCGATGGCACCGTGGCCGATCTCGTCCTTGTATTTGCTGAATCGCTTGTCGACCGCATAGGCCGCGAACTGGGCGATCACGGGCCCTCCGCCGGGCAGGATGCCCAGGAATGAGCCAATCACGCTGCCGCGCAAGGCGCTGGGAATGATGCGCTTGAACTCCGGCCAGGTCGGCATGAGTTTGATCTTGCCGTTAAAAGGCGTGAGCTGATTGCCGCTGTCGAGGTTCTTCACGACTTCGGCAATGCCGAAGCACCCCAAGGCGATGCTGATCAAGCCAATACCGTCGGCCAGAAAGGGCAAGTCCATGGTGAAGCGCGCAGCGCCACTATTCACATCGGTTCCAACGGTCCCCAGCAGCACGCCGATCAGCGTCATGGCCAGGCCGTTGAGCAGGCTGCCGGTGGTGACGAAGCTCACACACATGAACCCGAACAACATGAGGGCACAGTAATCGGCCGGACCAAACAGAAACGCCACCTCGCCCAGTGTCGGGGCCAGGGTTGCCAGCACCACGATGGCCACGGTGCCGCCGATGAAGCTGGAAATGCCGGCGGTAAACAAGGCCAGGCCGGTTTTGCCTTTGAGCGTCATCTGGTAGCCATCGATGCAGGCCACGATGCTGCTGGCGTGCGGGATCTTCATGGTGATGGCGCTCACGCTGTCGCCATATTGAGCGCCGTAGTAGATTCCGGCCAGCATGATGAGCGAGCCATCGGTGGGAATGGAATAGGTCAGGGGCAGCAACAAGCTGATGGTGGACAAGGGGCCAAGTCCAGGCAGCAGCCCCACCAGCGTGCCTACGGCGCAGCCGATGGCGCAATACATGAGGTTTTGCAGCGTCAGTGCATGTTCAAAACCAAACGCGAGGTTATGTAGGATGTCCATCAGAATAAGGGCAGTTGCAGGCCGAGCAGGTGGCGAAACACAAAGGCAATGGCAATCAGGCCCGCCGAGATTTTGAGATTGCGCACGACCGAATACGAGGTTGCGGCAAAGGAGGAGCAAAACACCAGAAAGAGGATGCCCGCGATCATGTTGAGGTGTTCGGAGAGCACCGCAAACCCGCACAGGCCCAACAGGACGAAGCTGATGTTCTTGATGTTGTAGTCCAGGGGCACGGGCTTGACGAAGCGCGCACGCACCACGGTGATCACGCCAATCAAGAACACCAGGCAACTCACCAGCAGGGGAAACAGGCCGGGGCCGGCTCTGCTGAACTCGCCTATTGTGTATTTCAGCGACCCCAGGCCAAAGAGCAGGGCAATCGCCATCAAGAAAATGCCTCTGACGAGATTTAGGTTATTCATAAGGAATGCGTTGAATAGGAAGGAGCGGCAAGGGCGCTCTGAATTTTTGGTAGACCGTTATGCGATGTCCGTCAAAGCAGTTGGCAATCGCCAATGGGACAATATGGAACTATCGAGGATGAATGGCCACCCTCGATCATCAAGTGGGTCAGTCTGCAACTGACCTACTTTGCCTATTCAGGCAACACACCGATCTCTTTCACAATTTCGCGCCAGCGGGCAGTCTCCTTCGTCAGGAAAGCGCCTACCGCCTGAACACCCATACTGCCATCGACGACCGGGCCCATGACACCAATACGTTCGGCTACGTCCTTGTCGTTAAGCAAAGCATTGACGTCACGGTTGACACGATCGATGGCAGAAGTGGGAGTGCCAGCAGGCGCCACAATCGCAAACCAGCCCACCATATCGAATCCGGATATTTTTTCCGACATGGAAGGGACTTGCTCCCATCCAGCGACTCTTTGTGGCGAAGTCGTAGCCAAAACGCGCAACTTCCCTTGCTTTGCCAACTGTGCCGTTGAGGCCAGGTCAGCGAACATGGCGTCAATATGCTTACCCGTCAGGTCCACCGTCCCAGCGCCCACTGATGCATACGGTACAAGGTTTGCGTTGGCTTGGGTTCGTGCATTGAATAGCCTTGCGATCATGCCGCTGAAGGTCCGGGGTCCTTCATTGCCAATGGTGAACTTGCCGCCATCGGCCTTGGACCGCGTGACCAGCTCTTCAACGGTCTTTATGGGAGAGTCTGCATTGACCAATAGAGCAAAAGGACTGCGTGCAATAAAAGCAACAGGTACAAAGTCTTTGTGGGGATCGTAGGTCAACTGCTTGTACAAAAGCGGATTGGTGATCAGCGCAGCAGTCGTTGCAAAGTAAAAGGTGTAGCCGTCCGCCGGAGACCGGGCTGCGGCTTGAGCGCCGATTGCGTTCTGCCCGCCCGGCTTGTTTTCTATGAGGACGCCTGGCGCCCAGTATTTGGAAAGGCGATCGGATAGCAGGCGCGCCACATTGTCTGGACCAGAACCCGCGGGCTGTGATAGCACCCACTTGACTGGTTTTTCAGGCCAACTTTGGGCCCTCAAAATGGGCGTGGTGGCCATTGCCAGGCTGGCAACCGCGAGATTGAAATTGCGTCGTTTCATCATCAGTGTCTCCTTTATTTGTAATCAGCCGTTCATGGCTTTACTTAACTCTACCAACAACAGATCAATTTGCTCATTGGTAATTGCCGTGCCAAAGACGTAGTGGTCTGGTCGAACCAGTGCCGCGTGGCATCCATGCTTGAGCATCCATTCAGCAACAACTCCCTCGGTCTCCGCTGTTGTCTCATCGGCGAGTGAAACGCAGATGACGCTTGGCAGGTGGCAGCGTGCAGACAGAGTTCCATCGTGGACCAATCGCCACCCATATCCCATACTCACGTCCATCAACCGGCCATCAGCCAGTTTGGGTTGGGGAAAAAGTGTTCCACGTCCCGAGGTATTCAGAGTTGACAGCAATCCACACTCCAGGCGTGGAAGCACGTCTTGACGTGGCGTGTCTTTGACGACGCCACCACACTCCCTCAGAAGTTTTTCATCTCGCTCACGGGCTTTGACGACGTCACGTTCACAAATCACCGCACCGATCGCCTTGATGCGGCTTGTGAGTTCACGCACATGTGCCTTGCGCTCTGTGCCATAGCTTTCCAGCAAGGCCTCTGCAGCCTGGTCGGCCACCTCGCCCTTTATGACGGCTGAGAGTTTCCAGCAAAGGTTGGCAACATCCCGAACACCCTGACACATGCCCTGACCCAAAAATGGAGGCTGCATGTGCGCTGAATCACCAGCAAGAAACACACGCCCCATCTTCCAGCGCTCGGCCACCAGCGCATGAAAGCGATAACTCGCCTGGCGCCACAATTCTCCATCTTCGCGGCTCAGCCAACGCGACAATAACTTCCAGGTACCTTCAGGCGTTGCAGCCTCCTGGGCGTTCTCACCGGACTTCAGCGAAATCTCCCAGCGACGATGGTTGCCAGGGCCAATCACAAAGGTGCAGGGCCGATCCGGCTCACAATATTGAACGCTGGTTTTGGGGAGTTTCGCGAGACCTTTTTCGTTGACGCGGACATCGACCACCAGCCAGGGTTCATCGAAGCCCAGATCCTCCAGCCCAATGCCAAGCTGCCCACGCACCACACTGGAGCCACCGTCACATGCGATGACCCAGCGGGCTCGAACCGTGGAATCATTGCCCTGGTCTGAGTGCAGTGACAAAGTCGCGGAGTCTGCGTCCTGCTCCAACGATTTCAGTTCGGTGCCCAGTTCAACCTTGACATTGGGGAGTCGGGCGACGCACTGACGAATGGCCCTCTCGACAGGAGGCTGTGTAAAAACCATGGACGGGGTGTAACCCTGCGGATACGGTGGATTCACCATCGTCATGCGACGTATCAACTGACCATCAACGCCGAAATACTCGGATGGGGTGAACGGTTCGAAGTACGGTGCAATGGCTTCAATCACACCGATCTGCTGAAACACACGCATGATTTCGTGGTCGAGGGCGATGGCTCGGGGTATTTCGTAAACACCCTGCAGACGATCACAGACATAAACCGAAAGGCCCGCTTGCCCCAGCAATGCCGCTGCCGTTGCGCCTGCCGGACCGTATCCGATGATTGCTACGTCATAAAGCACGGGTTCACTCATCAGGCCACCTCGGCGACGATGGGGTTACGCAACGTTCCAATGCGCTCGATCTCGATTTCAATGGTGTCACCAGCCTTCATCCATACCGGCGGTGTGCGTGCCTGACCAACGCCTGCGGGGGTCCCCATGATGATGGCGTCACCCGGCTCCAGGGTCATGCATTCCGCCAACAGGGCAATCGTTTCCGCTACGCTAAAGATCATGTCGCTGGTGTTGGCTGCCTGCATGACCTGGCCGTTCAGGCGACTTTGAATGCTCAGTCCGCTTGCGCCTGGCGCAAGCTCGTCCGCTGTCACCAGAATAGGCCCAAACCCACCCGTTGCATCGAAGTTTTTCCCGATGGTCCATTGCGGAGTACGCTTCTGAAAGTCCCGCACCGACATATCGTTGAAGCAGGTATAGCCAAAGACGTGCTTCAAAGCGTCCGCTTTGCTCACGTGACGGGGCACGCGCGTACCGATCACTACTGCAAGCTCTGCCTCATAGTCAAACTTTTCTGAAACCCTGGGCAGAACGCCGGGCTGACCGTGGCCCAGCAATGAGCTTTTCCCGCGATAGAAGAACCAGGGGTATTCTGGTTTGTCTCGCCCCCCCTCTTTTGCATGGTCAAAGTAGTTGAGGCCCAGGCAAATGGTCTTTCCGGGCTCGGGCACCAGCGGTGCAAAGGTCAAGCTTGACAGTGCCACCCGGGGAGCATTTGACGCAATCGCGCTTTGAGCGGCTGCATGAAGGTCAATACCCGCTTCGAGTGCTGCCCGAAGATCAGCCGGCGTACCGGGCACTGCAGACGACAAGTCAATGACCTGATCGCCAGTAACAACTCCCAGGCGCGATTTGCCGTTGTCCCTGTAAGTAGTGAAACGCATAAAAAATGTCTCCGAATTAGATGGAAGAGGAAAAAAGGACTGCGCGTTGTGCATCCTTCAAGCGCGATGTGGGTGGAATGGAAATACCCCATTGGTCGACGCGTCCCGGCGGCCACGTCCAGTCAGATGGCCCGCCGGGTTGGTAGGTTTGATCGATCTGCTCCACTTCGGCGGTGTATTCAATGACGATGCCAAACGGGTCAATAAAGTAGTTGAAGGCGTTGTCACCAGGCCCATGGCGCCCCGGTCCCCATTCGATGGCGTGCCCAGCGTCCTTCATGCGACCACCACCACGCATAACCGAGTCCAGCGTGGGCATCAGGAAGGCAATGTGATTGAGTGCATCGTTGTCGGTGTCACCCAGCGCAATGGTGTGGTGATCGTTGTCACAGTTCATAAAAGCCATGATCCGTGTGCGATCAGACAGTACAAAACCCAAGGCTTTTTCCATGAACTCCTGGGTTTCTCCAATGGCATGGCTGTTCAGCACGGCATGCGCCAACCGGATCGGCTGGTCAGGCGGGTTGGCATCCATGGGTTGATTCCGTTTGTCGCCAAAGACAATTTCGAATCGTCTCCCGTGTCCGTCCCGAATCACCAGTGATTGGCCACCGGACGGGTCATTGGCCGGACCTGGACCGCGCTCTACCGATCCCCCATGGGCCAAAGTCGCACTTGCAACGGCCTCCAGTGCCTCCAGGCTTCGTGCGCGCAAAGTGACTTGCCGCAATTGCGGTGTTCCGGCAGCCTGCTGCAATGCCAAAAGGTGATGGTCGGCCCCACTACCCTTCAGGTAAATGGCACCATCCATGCGTTCAACGACATCGAGGCGCCATACCTGGGTGTAAAAGGTTTCTGCAGCAGCGAGGTCCGGTACGGTAAGTGCGACGCTGCGCAGTGCACTGATCCAAGGTGATTTCAATGGGTCTCCTTTTTCTTTTCAATAACCTGGCCAAGAAATCTGCGCGCATTCCCGAATGCCAAGGCGTCGCGTGTGGGCGCATCGAATCCCGCTTCGCTCAGCCTGTCTACGGGTCGGCGTTCATGAAAGTTGAACGGATAGTCCGTACCCAACATCAATGCGTGTTCGCCAAACGAACTGACCAGATGTTTGAGTGTGTTGGAATCAAACACCAGCGTGTCAAAGAACATCTTCCTTGCCTGGTCTTGGGGGGATTCGGCAATACCTTCCGCCAAAGCCGGGAACACTTTCCAACCTTGCTGTAGACGCGGCAACAACATGGCCAACGTTCCTCCACCGTGGCTGAAAGCGATTCGTAATTTGGGGAGACGCAGCAGCAGCCCACCGGTGATGACGGATGCTGCGGCCAAGCCCACATCGGTGGGGTATGCCAGAACTTGTTGAAGCGGAGCAGGCCCCACGAGACGCTCCATTCCTGCCGGCTTGATCGCGTGGACAAATACGGGAACATCCAGTTCAACGCACGCAGCAAAGAACGGATCAAACCGGCTGTCTCCTATGGCAACCCCATTGATATTGCTGCCGATTTCTACCCCTACCAACCCAAGGCTATTGATTGCATAGTGAAGTTCTGCAACGGCAGCATCCACGTCTTGCAGTGGCACGGCAGCGAGTCCAAGAAGATGCCCGTCCGACCTGGTACAAAGGTCGGCGGTGTACTCATTCAAAAAACGGATCAGTGGTTGCGCATCCGTCAGGCTCAACCAATAGGACAGGAGTTCAGGCATGGGCGACACAACCTGCTTGTCGATGCCCATTGCTGGCAGGTCAGCTATCCGGTGGGGGACCGACCAACACTTCTCGGATACGGTGCGATAGTTTTTACCGTTCACCATGACATGGCGATGGCAGAGACCGTTTGCATCGGGTGCTGCCATCGTCGACGGCCAGGGATTGGGGGCGGTTTGACCCAGATACGCCGGAAAATGGTCGGGGACGACGTGAGCATGGATGTCAATGCCGCAAGCACAGGGGGTGATCGACATGGGTGCTTCGCTCAGGCGTGGTTCAGTCCGCTGGCGGCAATGCCTGCGATGACAATTTGCTCATCTTCGTCGCCTGTGCCCCCCGATGCGCCCGCCGCACCGACGACCTGGCCTTCGGCGTCTGTAATCAACACGGCGCCGGTTTGCGGGATGAATTTTTGCTGGGCAACCGCCGCAACCGCGCCAAAGAACGCCGGCAAATCTTTTGCACGCTGCGTCAGTACACGCGTGTTCGCCCCCATTCCCACAGCGGCTGCGGCCTTGCCCAACGCAATGTCCAGGCGCAGCGCAGTGGCGCCATCTTCACGGGCCATTGCAACAACCTGGGCAGCCGCGTCCACCACCACGATACCCATGGGCCGAAAACCGGCCTCCCTCGCGGCTGCAATGGCTCCATCGATCAATTTGATGGCCTGAGAAAGTGTCAAAGTGCTCATGCGATACCTAAAAATCCGTTTACAGCATTTTTATATACAAAATACGAATTTGCAAGACATAAAAGCTAAAATAGCAACATTACTTAATGATGTACATTAATTGTCGTTATGGCCAGAACTTCAGCACTTGCATCCGTTTCAGGCACTTCTACGAGAGCCACCAGTCTTTACGACCAACTGCGTACGGATCTTCTCGATGGAGTGCTGGCGCCTGGTAAAAAGCTGGCAACGGAGGCTCTATGCGAGAGGTATGCAACGAGCCAAACGCCGTTGCGCGAGGCGCTCAGCAGACTGGTTGCTGATGGACTCGTGGAACGGCGCGAGCAGCGCGGATTCGCGGTTTCCGGCATCAGTTCCGAGGACTTGGGTGAAATCACCAAAACACGCTGCTGGCTTGAAGAGATTGCGCTGCGTGAATCGATCATGGCGCACACCGTGGACTGGGAAGAGAACCTGGTGCTTGCGCACCACCGTTTGGCGCGCGCACCGAGGTCTCTGTCAGATGATCGCTTTGAAGACAACCCCGAATGGGAGCCGCTGCACAGGGCTTTTCATCGTGCCCTCATTGCCGGCTGTGGCTCCCGTTGGTTACTGAACTTTTGTGACCAGCTGGCTGATCAGCATCACCGCTACCGCAGACTGTCAGCACCCCGTGCCTTTGCAAAACGCGGTGTCAAAAGTGAACACCAGCAACTCATGGAAGCGGCGATAGCAGGCAGGGCAGACGACGCGATAGTTCTTTTGCGGGCGCATTTTGAGCGGACGGCCAAAATCATTCGTGATGACCCGGAACTGTTCCAGGCTCGGGATGTATAGAGACTAACTGTGGATAGGAGCACCCGCTCAGGGCGCGTAACGGTCAAACGCGAAGGTCCACAAACCGCCGGATCGACGGCACCTATTAGCTGGGTTTTCATCGAACGGGAGTCCGAGCCATTCGCCCACAGTCCAAAGGAAGCAAAAGGCAAAGGGGATGTCCCTAAGGCCGGAGTTCAAAGCACTGTTCTTCGACCTCCACACCCCACTGCGAGCCCCGTTGCTGTTGCACCCATTGAAAGCCAAATTGCTCATACAAATGCCTCGCCGCGTCGAGACCGTCAAAAGTCCACAGGTACACGCGGCTGTAGCCACACTGACTACAGAATTCGATCGCCGACGTCAGCAGCATGCTTCCGAGCCCCATCCCTCTGGCTTGCCCGTCCGTAATAAACCAACGCAAGTGGGCCCCCCATTTCTTTCGCGCGGACTCCATCGATGGCGCCCTGCAGCCGTTGGTGCGATCATCGGGCGATGAGCCTGACGAATTCGCATGACGACAAGGACAAGGACAAGGACAAGGATGCCGGCCTGCCGCCCATGGCGGTTCCCAGCGGACGCGGGTCGCGGCTGGTGAGGCTAGGGTGGATGGCCACTGGCATTGCGGGCGGCATGGTGGCCGAAGGCGCGCGGCAGCTGGCCCTGGGCAATCGGCCCAAGGTGAGCGATCTGCTTTTGACACCTGCCAATGCGCGGCGGGTTGCAGACCAGCTGGCCAAGCTGCGTGGTGCCGCGATGAAGGTCGGGCAACTGGTATCCATGGAGTCGGGCGACCTGCTGCCACCGGCGTTGGCGGACATTTTGGCGCGGCTGCGTTCGGATGCGCGGGCCATGCCCAAAGCCCAGGTCACGGCCATGCTGGAGGCCCATTGGGGCAAGGGCTGGGAAAAGCAGTTCAAGCATTTCTCGTTCACCCCCATGGCCGCTGCGTCTATTGGCCAGGTTCACCGGGCCCAGACCCTGGACGGGCGCGACCTGGCCATCAAGATCCAGTACCCCGGGGTGCGGGAAAGCATTAACAGCGATGTGGACAACGTGGCTGGCCTGCTACGCATGTCCGGATTGCTGCCCAAAGAGATGGACCTCAAGCCCCTGTTGCGCGACGCCAAGCGCCAATTGCATGACGAGGCCGACTACATCAAGGAGGGCAACTACCTGCATCGCTACGGCGAGTTGCTGGCTGACGCGCCAGACTATCTGTTGCCACGGTTGCATGCCGATCTGACCACCCACAGTGTCCTGGCGATGGACTATGTGGGCGGCGTTCCGATTGAGTCGTTGGTACACGCGGCGCAAGCCGATCGCGATCGTGTGATGACGCTGCTGTTTGCCCTGCTGTTGCGCGAGGTGTTTGAGTTTCGGCTGGTCCAGACCGACCCCAATTTTGCCAATTACCGGTATGACACCCATACCCACCAGCTCATCCTGCTCGACTTTGGCGCGACACGGCCGTACAAGGCCGGTATGTCCCGTGACTTCCGGCGTCTCATACAAGGCGCGATGGCGGCGGACCGCGCGGCCATGGGCGTGGCGTCCATGGCCATAGGCTACTTTGACGATACCACCCAGACCAAACACCAACAGGCCGTGCTGGACATCGGCGAGATAGCCTTCGAGCCGTTTTGCCGGGAGGGTGTTTACGATTTTGGTACGTCAGATCTGCCGGAACGCGTTCGCTCCAGCGGCATCGCCCTGGGGATGGACAGAGAGTTCTGGATCATTCCACCGGCCGATGCCATGTTGCTGCAACGCAAGTTCGGAGGCCTGTATTTGCTGGCGATCCGGCTGAAGGCCCGAGTGGACGTGAATGCACTGGCCAAAGCAGCGCTGGGTCCACGCAGACGCGCTGGGGTGGTTTGAGGCGGTAAGGACTAGCGCCCTTTTTCCGGGAAAGGCAAAGGCTTGTCGGCCGGCGAGGATTCTTCGCCCAAACTGAGCAGCATGGCCACCGTGATGTAAGTCCCGCTGACCGCCACCAAATCCACCAACTGCTGCTCGCCCAACAAGCGCTTGGCCCGGTTGAACAGCTCATCGCTGATCTCGTGCTTTTCAAGCATCGTCATGCATACGTCGTAGACCACCTCTTCATCGGGTTGCATGTTGCGCGGGCGGATATTGGCCTTCAGATCATCTGCCACCGAAGCGGGCAGTCCAGCCTTCAGAGCCAACGGGTAATGTGCGTACCACTCAACCTGGGACGTCCATAGCCGCCCCTGGATAAGGATGGCGAATTCGTTGAGGCGTTTGGGCAGCGATGTCTCAAAGCGCAAGTAGTCCAGCAGTCGCTTCATGCGATCAGCAAACACCGGACTGCGCAGCATGACGTTGTAGGGACCCGCCAGGCCGACGCTGGAGATGGCGACGATCTCCTTGGCCAGTGCGACCGACTGCGGCGGCAGATTTTCCATGGTGAGTTGGGGAAACCGCTTGGGCTTGGGGTCAGGGACGGTTTGCGCGGCACCGATCGTACAGACAGAGAGCAGCAGGCCTGCCAGCAGGCTGCAAGTTACAGGAAAGTACTTCGTTTTAAATGCATGTTTCATTTCTTGGTCTCCAGTTGGTTTTTCTTCAGCTCGGCAAACGTATGTTGTGCGCAGCAGGCCTGCGCCAACGGGTCAGGAATGGGGAAAACACACAGCGCGCGTTAGCGCTGGAATATTTTTCCCGGGTTGAGGACATTGTGGGGATCGAGGCTGTGTTTAATGGCCTTCATCAGGGACACTTCTTCGGCGGTCCGGGTGTAGCGCAGATAAGCACGCTTGAGGACACCGATTCCATGTTCCGCCGAAATGGAGCCGCTCCAGCGGCGGACAAGGTCGTAGACCATGTCGTCGAGTTCCTGATGCGGCTGTTCACCGTTGCCCACTTTGACGCCGATGTGGATATTCGAATCACCGACGTGACCAAAGAAGACGGTTTTGGCCTGGGGCCAGCGGGCACGGACCGCTTCGCCGCAGGCGTGGATGAAATCACCTAATGCGCCGGTGGGAATGCTGACGTCGAAGCCAGCATGGGGCCAGAATACGCTGCGAAATTCGCCGGAGCCATCGCGAATGGCCCACAGGGCGCGTGCCTGCGTGTCGGACTGGGCCACCACGGCATCGGCGACGATTCCCTGCTCCAGGGCGGCCGCCAGTGCCGCTTCAAAGCGGGCCTGATCAGGCGCCTGGTCCGCTCCGAGGGCTTCCACCAGGACATAGGCGCCGTGGCCGTACGGCAGCGGAGAGGGACGACCGGGCACCGCCGTCGTGATCAGTTCATAAAAGTCGGGCCACATCATTTCGAATGCCGACAGGGCCCCTGACAAGGATTGACGCAGGTGGTGCATCAATGCCAGCACGGCAGAATAATCCTGCACGGCGCACAGCGCCGTACAGGTACTGCGTGGCTGCGGCTGCAGACGCAGCACCACGCGCGTCACCACCCCCAGCGTGCCTTCGCTGCCGACGAAAAGCTGCTTGAGGTCATAGCCGGCGTTGTTCTTCAGCATCTTGTTGAGGGAGGTGAGGACCGTGCCGTCAGCCAGCACCACCTCCAGCCCCAGCACCTGATCGCGTGTCATGCCATAACGGATGACGCGATTGCCGCCGGCATTCGTGCCGACGTTTCCACCGATCTGGCAGGTGCCTCTTGCGCCCAGATCCACCGGATAGAAGAATCCCGCTGCCCACGCCGCTTCCTGCACGGCTTGCAACGGTGTACCGGCCCAAACGGTCAGGGTGGCGGCCGCCGCATCGATTTCCTGGATGCCGCTCATCCGCTCCAGGGACAAGACCACGCAATCCGGCACGGGTGTAGCGCCACCGGCCAGACCGGTCATGCCACCCTGCGGCACCACCGCGACACCGGCCGCGTTGCAGAGTCGAAGCACGGCTGACACCTGCGCCACCGTTTCGGGCCGCACCACGGCAAGAGGCCGTCCCTGCTGCAGCGTATGCATGGTGTCCCCCAGATAACGGGGTTCCATATCAGCGCCCGTCAGGCACTGAAGTTTGCCGGTTGCCTCCTGCAGGTGACGGATCAGATCATTCATGGTTCGCAGCGCCGCACTAGCCCATGCGCTGCGGCAGATACAACGCGATCACCGGAAAGGCGATCAGAATCAGCAGGCGGATCAGATCGGTCACCACGAACGGAATCACGCCCTTGAAGATCGTCGTGAAACTCACGTCCTTGACAACGCTTTTGATGACGAACACGTTCATCCCGACCGGCGGATGGATCAGTCCCAGTTCTACCGTCATCACGATGATGATGCCGAACCAGATCGGATCAAAGCCCAGGCCCGTAATGACCGGGAAGATGATCGGGACCGTCAGGATGATCATTGCCATTGCGTCCATCAGACAGCCCAGCACCAGGTACATCACCATGATGAGCGCCAGCACACCATAGGGCCCCAGTCCCAGGCCGGTCAGGAATTCGGTCAGCTTCTGCGGCGTCTGCGTGATCGTCAGGAAATAGCCAAACAGCAGCGCGCCGATCAATACCGTAAAGACCGCGGCAGACGTGCGCGTGGCCTGTAGCAGGGCTTCCCGGACCTGGGCGCGTGACAACTTGCCGCGCAGCACACCGAGCAGGAAGGCGCCACCAGCGCCCATGCCGCCGGCTTCGGTCGGGGTGAACAGCCCGCCATACAGGCCCCCGATGACAAAAGCGAACAGGACCAACGGTGCCCACACGTCCTTGAGCCCCCGGAAGCGCTCCTTCCACGGCTTGAACTCACCGGCCGGCAACAGGCCCGGCTTGAGCTTGACGAGAATGGCAATGGTGATCACGTACATCGTGATGGCCAGTAACCCGGGCAGGATGCCGGCCATGAAAAGCTTGCCAATGTCTTGTTGGGTAATGATGGCGTAGACCGCGAGCACGGTGGAGGGCGGTAGCATGGCGCCCAGCGTGCCGCCGGCCGCAATGACGCCGGTGGAAAAGGATTGCGGATAGCCGTAACGGCGCATCTCGGGGTAGGCGACGCCGGCAAAGGTCGCCGCGGTGGCCACGGACGATCCGCAAATCGCGGCAAACCCGCCGCAAGCAACGACCGTGGCGACGCCGAGTCCGCCACGCAAATGCCCGACAAAGCTGTTGGCGGCCCGGAACAATTCGTTGCTCACACCGGAGATGGTCACAAAGGCCCCCATCAGCATGAACATCGGAATCACGCCGAACGTGTAATCCGTCACGGTGCGCATGGAGGTCTGTCCGATCAGTTTCATCGCCGGGCCTACACCCACGATGTAGCTGTAACCGGCAACACCGACCAGACCCATCGCCATGCCGACCGGCACGCGCAACAGCATCAATATAAAAAGTACCAGGAAGCCGATCAGGGCAACTACATCAGGACTCATGTCTCCACCCTCATTCGTTGTATTTGGTTTCGGCTTTTTCTTCCAGCAGCTCGGGCTGGAAGACGAGTCGATAGGTTCTGATGCCGATCAGGATCACGGCCGATACATCGCCGAGCCAGCCGATGGCAAAAAATGGCCAGGTCGGGATGTTCAGGTCATACGTCAGGACGTTGTCGATATAGGTCTGTTGGACTTTGTCGAACAAGGTGATGGTCTGGATCGTGACGACAAAGAGCAGCACCAGCGTCGCGAAGACATCAATCCAGCGCTTCGCCCGCGGGCCGGCGTTGCTCCAGATCAGATCGACGGTGATATGCGCGCCGCGGTAACTGGTCGCCGCAATCCCCCAAAAAATCAGGATACCCAGCAGCATCCGACCGAAGTCGTAGCTGTCGGGTATCGAGGTATTGAAGAACTTTCGAAGCAGCACCGAGACGAAGATATCCAGCGCGACCAGGCCAACGAAAATCGCAGCCAGCCATTCGATCGTGTCGATCACACGATCCATGAAATTACGTTTCACGCAGGTCTCCCCAAGCCGGATCGGTCGTTTTCAGTACGCATCGGGTTCACAGTCCGGCTTTGTATTTGGCCAGGTTTTGTGTCAGCGAATGCATGATGGCAACCGGGTCCTGACCGGCCTTCTTCACCGCTTCAGCCCACTGCGCTTCGGCGGGTGCCATGGCCTTGCGCCACTGGGACATCTGCTCCGGTGTCAGCTTGGCAATCTCGTGGCCCGCTTGCGCTGCCGTCTTGGCACGCCCGCCGAACTCGAAGTCGGCCCAAGGTGTCGCCACCTTTTCAGCCCACTCGGTCGTGCAGTGATCGTCGATCACCTTTTTCTGGCCCGCCGACATGGCGTCGTACTTGGCCTTGTTCATGCCCCATACATAGGGTGTGGTGTAGAGCGGGAAATCGATGTGGTATTTGGTGACCTTGTCGATGCCGAACAGACCGATCGAGGCCCATGGAAAGGTGATCGCATCGGCTACGCCACGCTCCAGCATGTCGCGTGACTCCGGCGCCGACGCCTGGACGTTGGTGCCGCCCAGAGCGGTGACAACCTGCCCGACCGTGCTGGTCGCCGGACGCACTTTCAGGCCCTTGATTTCTGTCGGCAAGGTGATCTTTTTGACGGAATGCAGGGTGCCCGGATCATGCGCGAACGCGAAGCAGACCTTGATGTCCTTCATCTCGCTGGCCGCAAAGGGGCGGTACCAGGCGTCCAGCGCCGCGGAGCCGCCTTTTCCATTGGCAAACAGGAACGGCAGCGCAGCGCCGGCAATGATGGGAAAGCGACCCGGCTGGTAGCCCGGACTGATGTAAGCGAAATCCGTGATGGCATCGCGCACCATGTCGTAATGGTCAAAGGCTTTACCCAGTTGCTCCGACGGGAACAGCGTTGCCGTGATCGTCCCGCCCGAGGCCTTCTTGATGTCCTCCGCCCAGGCCAGCAGCGAAGGGTTCAGCGGATGCTGGGCCGGAATCCAGGTTGACATCCTCAGTTGAACCGGCTTGTCCTGGGCCTGGACGCTCAGGTTGACCAGGGCCAGTGCGGCCAATGCGATTCCCAATGTTTTCTTCATGTCTATCTCCTTCGTTAAAATTTTGTCTGCAATTTTTTTGCATGAACCGTGTGGAACGGTTCAGCTTCGATACGCTGTCAATACCTCTTCAAACCGGCATCAGAATGGATAGTGCCTCGGCGCAGTCTGCACCGTGATCCAGCGGAGGTCGGTAAATTCGGCAATGCCGGCCTTGCCGCCGAAGCGCCCCATGCCGCTGCCTTTTACGCCACCAAACGGCATTTGCGCCTCATCATGCACCGTGGGACCGTTGACATGGCAAATGCCGGATTCGATGCGCCGCGCCACATTCAAGGCCCGCGCGGTATCGCGTCCGAAGACCGCAGCCGACAGGCCGTACTCGTTGTCGTTGGCGCAGGCAATGGCTTCTTCCACGCCGTTGACGCGCACGATCGGTTTCACCGGACCGAACGATTCCTCATGGTAAATTTTCATCTCGGCCGTCACGTGATCGAGCAGCGTGGCCGGCATCAGCGTTGAATCGGCCTTGCCGCCACACACCAGTGTGGCGCCCTTGGCCAGCGCGTCGTCAATCAGTGCGTTACAGCGATGCACCGTGCTCATGTCGACCACCGAGCCCAGCACGACCGGACCGTTGCGCGGATCGCCCACCGGCAAGCCCTTTGCCTTGGCGGCCAGGCGCGCAACAAAGTCATCGGCGATCGTGCGGTCAACGATGATGCGTTCCGTCGACATGCAGATCTGCCCGGAATTCGCAAAAGCACCGAAGGCGGCGCCGTTGACGGCGGCATCGATGTCGGCATCGTCAAGCACCACGAACGGCGCCTTGCCACCCAGTTCGAGCACGGCCGGTTTGAGATACCTGGCGCAGGACGCAGCGATGACCTTGCCGACGCGGGTGGAGCCGGTAAAGTTCACGCGCCGCACTGCCGGGTGCGCAATCATCGCCTCGACGATTGCGGGCGCGTCTTGCGGCGCATTGGTGATGAAATTGACCACGCCCTTCGGAAAGCCGGCTTCCTGCAGTGCCTCGACAATCAGGCCGTGGGTCGCCGGACACAGTTCCGAAGCCTTGAGCACGACCGTGTTGCCGCAAGCCAGCGGCATGGCGATCGCGCGCACGCCGAGAATGACGGGCGCATTCCACGGTGCCATGCCAAGCACGACACCAGCCGCCTGACGCAAGCCCATGGCCAGGCTACCGGGAACGTCCGATGGGATCACCTCGCCGCTGATCTGGGTTGTCATCGCCGCGGCTTCGATCAGGATGCCAGCCGCCAGGTGCACATTGAAACCGGCCCACATGCCCGAGCCACCGGTCTCGGCGGCGATGGCAGTGGCAAATGCGGCGCCTTTGGCTTCGAGCGCATGGGCGGCTTTCATCAACAAGCCGCGGCGTTCGCCGGGGCCGAGTGCCGACCACGCGGGAAAAGCCTGGGCCGCGGCATCGACCGCCGCGAGCGCATCGGCCACCGTCGCGGCCGGTGCCGTGGTCGCAACGCTGCCATCCAGCGGATTGCGCCGTTCGAAGGTGGCGCCGCCGCTGGCTGGAACTCGTTCGCCATTGATTAATAGGGAAATGGTATTCATGGTTTGTCTCCTAATTGAACGGTTCAGGCTACTTCGACCTCAACCAGAATCGGCACGGGCGACTGCAGCGCCTGCACCAGCGTGTCACGCAGGGCGTGGGCCTGTTCGACCCGCACGCCATCACAGCCTTGCCCCTTGGCCAGCGCAACGAAGTCGATGTCCGGCAGGTCCGTGCCCTGCACCGGATCGGTGTCCGCGAAGCCGAACACCGGAGCGAACTCCTGCAGGGCGGCATAGCGCCGGTTTTTCACGATCACGAACACGATCGGCAGCTTGAGCTGCGCCGCACTCCACAGCGCCTGGATCGAATACATGCTGGAGCCATCACCCAGCAGCGCGATCACCTTGCTGCCCGGTTTCGCCAGCGCGATGCCAACCGATGCCGGCATGCTGTGTCCCAGGCCACCGCTGCACATCGTGTAGAACGTTTCGCTGCGCAGAATCGGCAGATAGGACTGCATGACCGACCGCGCGCTCGGTGCTTCCTCGACGACGATGTCGGCCGGGTCGCGGATGTCGGCCAGCGTTTGCAGCAGGTAGGCGACCGACATGCGCTGCGAGGCATCCGCAGGCTGGGGGGGCATGGCGCGCGGCCGAGCGGCGCGTGGCGCGGGCAATGCGCGCGGTCTGGGCGCGGGACGTGCCAGCAGATCAAGCACGCCAAGCCGGATGCTGGCGACCACCGCCGTGCCCACCGGCGCCCAGGCCGCGATCGCCGGATCCTCGATCAGCTGGCACAGCGTCGCACCGGGCGGCACGTGCGGACCGGCACCTTCGATGTGGTAGGTGAATGCCGGCGCGCCGATCACGAAAATCATGTCGTGGCCACTGAGGTTGTGGACAATTTTTTCCCGCATCGCCGGCAGGAAGCCGGCGAATAGCGGGTGGTCTTCGGGAAAGCCGCAGCGGCCCGACATGGGCGCCACCCAGACCCGGGCATTGTGCATTTCGGCCAGACGCACCACGTCGTCCCAGGCATTGCCGCGGTCCACCGCCGCACCGATCACAAAGGCCGGGCGTTGGCAGGCATCGAGTGCGTCGCCAATTTTGCCGAGCACCACGGGGTCCGGGCGCGTCTCAGTGCTGACGGTGCGCGGCTCGACCCACTGCGTTGGCTGATCCCAGTCGTCGGCCGGAATCGATACCAGCACCGGGCCGCGTGGCTCCTGCATGGCGATGTAATAGGCTCTCGCGATGGCCAGCGGCACGTCTTGCGCGCGGGCCGGTTCGCAGCTCCACTTGACATAGGGCTTGGGAAGTTCGGTGGCCTGCGCCGAGTACAGGAACGGATCGAACGGCAGGATGGAACGCGCCTGCTGGCCGGCGGTGATCACCATCGGCGTGCGATTCTTGAACGCGGTGAAGATGTTGCCCATGGCATGGCCGACGCCGGCAGCCGAATGCAGATTCACGAAAGAGGCATTGCGCGTTGCCTGCGCATAGCCGTCGGCCATGCCGACAACCACCGCCTCCTGCAAGCCAAGCACATAGCGGAAATCGTCAGGAAAATTGCGAAACAACGGCAGTTCGGTGGAACCGGGATTGCCGAAAATGGCCGTCATCTTGAAGTGCCGCAGCAGTTTCAGCACCGCATCGCGCACGGTCGGCTGGACATCCTGGACGACATCCGTCGCGGAAGAGGAAGACAGGGATTGCATTAAAAATTCCTTGCACTCGGCAGAAGCGAAATTCGACAACGAATGGCGTGAGTATCCTTAGATTCGCCATGCCTGAGAATTGCTTTATTGGTGCAAAGTCATTACACTTTGTTATGGATTTCGATGGACGTCAACTCTCTGCTTTTCTGGCCATCGTGACCCACGGCAGTTTGGGCCGCGCGGCCGAAGTGCTGCACGTGACCCAGCCGGCCCTCAGCCGGACCGTCAAGCGCCTGGAGGGGCAATTAGGGGCTACGCTGTTCGAACGGAATTCCAAGGGAATGCGCTTGACCCCGGTGGGGGAAGCACTGTTGCCGCACGCCACCCTGATGGGACGGGTGGCCGAGCACGCCAGCGAGGAAATCAATGCCCTTCGCGGCTTGGCCAAGGGCACGATCAAGGTGGGAGGCATCGCCAGCGCCGTCAGCCTGATCCTGCCCGTGGCCATACAGCGCGTGTTCACGCACTGGCCGAACCTGCAGGCCCAGATCATCGAAGGCGTATGGGACCGTCTGGCCGAGGCGCTGACCAAGCATGAAATTGATCTTGCACTGGGCGTGGCCACGGTCGAGAGTGACGAAATTGTGCCCATTGCCGATTGTTATTGGGAAGACACAAGCTATGTCGTCGCCGCGATGCATCACCCGCTGAGGCAAAAAAAGGGGCTGCAACTGGGTGACACCCTGCAGCACCGGTGGGCCTGTACACCGCGCGGTACGGCGCCGTTCGCTCACATGCAGCAGACCTTCAAATCGCACGGCCTGGCGTGTCCCGATGTGGTGGTCGAGACCCGCTCGATCATTGCCCTGAAAAGCCTGGTCTCGCATGCGGGCTTTCTATGCTGGATGGCCGGGCCCATGTTCGAGGATGAACGCCGTGGCCAACTGATGGATGCACTGCCGATTGCCGGTCTCGCCACGGCGCGCAAGCTGACGGTTTTTCGCCGGCGCGGCGGCATTTTGCCGGGACCTGCAGTCAAACTGCTCGAAGAACTCAGGCAGATCACCAGCAAGCCGTGATTGGAAGTCAATCAGGGAAGCAGGTGTGAAATGTTCCCCCATACCAACCAAGCCATGTGTGGTCTTTGGTGGCCGAGGCAAAATATCCGCATGAACCTGATACTTGAACTCGTAACCGGCATTCTGCGGGGTTTGACCAAAGTGGCGCTGATCGCGCTCACGGCCGTGTTGGCGCTGGGTGTGCTGTGCATCGGGCTGACGGTTGCCTTGGCCACGGTGATCCGGTATCTGTTGACGGGCCGCAAACCCGCGATCTTCACCACATTCACCCGATTCAGCCAGACCGCTCAGCAGTTTCGTGCGGGTAGCTGGCCTGGCAATGCCCATGGAGCCCGCCAGGACAGCGCAGATGTGGTTGATGTCCAGGCGCACGAGGTGCGCTCTGCGCTCGGTGCCCCCGTGCCGCCCAAAACGGCGGATTGATTGCGTCGACCCTAGTCGTACGTTGCAACAGGCTGGGGCAACTCGTCGTCCAGGTACAGCTCGTACTCGTCCCATTCGCCCTTGCCGAAATGCTCGTCGCACAGGTCCGCGATCTCATCGAAGGACGTGAACTCCACACAGAACATGATGGTGTTGAAGACCTGGCGGAAGGTGCGCCCCGACTCGTCTTCCAGCTCACCCGCCGGGTCAGGGACGTGCTTGCAGCAATGCACCCACACGTAGTGGCCTTCCAGTTCGTCCTCCGCTTCCAGAACACCCAGTGCAAAGGCCTCGTCCTGAGGGCTTGGCCAGGTCTTTTGCAGGCGATAGGTCTCGCCATGGTGGGGATGCGCCGGGTCGAGTTCCAGATCGATGGTTTGCCAGTCCGGTGAGATCTGGTCAGCGACGTTGGCCAGCTCCTGCTGGGTGATGTCGCCCTCCCAAGAGACGTCGGTAATGTGGCGCGAGGCACCGAACTCGCCCTCCCACAGGCTGGCTTTGTGTTTCATTGTTTCTGGATGCATGACGAATCTCCATGGTTGCAGATGGCACTTTATCGCAATGGTGCCACCGGCGGATTACAGGTACTTCGCGGGGCGTTTTTCCAGAAACGCAGCAATGCCTTCCTGGGCGTCCGGGGTCAGCGAGGCGCTGGCCATGCGCTCCACGGCAAAGGTGTAAGCCTCACGCTGCGGCAAGTCAATCTGGTGATAGAAACCCTGTTTGCCCAGGGCCTTGGACGACGCACTGCCGCGGGTGGCCCGCTGAATCAGGTCCAGCGTGGCCGCTTCGAGTTGATCGGGTGGGACCGCCCGGTTGATGAGGCCCCAGCCGGCAGCGGTTGCGGCATCAATGGCGTCACCCGTTATCGCCATTTCCAGCGCACGTTTGCGGCCTATATTGCGGGCGACGGCAACCAGGGGCGTGTGGCAAAACAGGCCCGCCTTGCCGCCAGGGATGGCAAACGATGCGGTATCGGCGGCGACCGCCAGATCGCAGCTGGCCACCAGTTGACAGCCTCCCGCAGTCGCCAGGGCATGCACCCGCGCAACCACGGGCTGCGGTATGGCCTGAATCGTATTCATCATTTCGGTGCAAACCGTAAACAGCTCGCGCGCCTGCTCCAGCGTGGCGCCCGCCATGTCCGCGAAATTGTGCCCCGCACTGAACACGGGACCGTTGGCAGCCAGGATGACTCCCAGTGTGCCGGTTTCGGAAATCGCACGCAGTGCCTGCGTCAACTCCTGCATGACGTTCAACGCCAATGCGTTGCGCTTGTCGGCACGATTGAGCGTCACCGTGGTGATGGAACCTGCGGCAGTGACAAGGAGATGTTCGTAGTTCATCGGCACATTTTGGCACGCGCCCGGCGGCATCGGGCATGTTGATGGCACATCGCAGGTTCTGGTAGCCTTGACCCATTCGCAAATGAAAGAGTGCCCATGACCCTCAGTACCTGGTGGCTGTTTATCCTGATGACGTTCGTGGTCTCCGCCACACCGGGGCCCAATATGCTGTTTGTCATGAGCATCAGCGCCCGCCACGGCGTTCGCCCGGCCGTGCTCGCCATGACGGGATGCATGACTGCCTTGCTGGCGATGATGAGCATCTCGGCGGCCGGCCTGGGTGCCTTGCTGCAGACCTTTCCCACCGTTTTTGATGCGCTGCGCCTGGCCGGGGCCGCCTACCTGGCGTACCTGGGAGTCAAGTGCTGGCGTGCGCCGGTGCATGACCAGACCGGCGATGCTGCGGGCGACCCGTCGCGTGCAGCGGTGCCCGCCGCCCAGCCGGGCGCCATTTACCGGCAGGGCTTTCTGGTGGCCGCCAGCAACCCGAAGGCGATTCTGTTTGCGGCTGCCTTCTTTCCGCAGTTCATCGACCCGGCTCAGGCCAAGCTGCCACAGTTCGCGATTCTGCTCACCACCTTCAGTGTCATTGAAGTGGCCTGGTACTTTGTCTATGCCGTCAGCGGCAAGCGGCTGTCGGTCTACCTGCAGCGCGCCAGCGTGATGCGGGCCTTCAACCGACTGACCGGTGGCGTGTTCATTGGCTTTGCGGCACTGATGGCGACGGCGCGCGAGTAATCGGGGGTGAATGCGTTGACGCCCCGGCGTCTGGTGTGCGCGGTGTGCCGGCGGCCCCAGAGCACCTGCATCTGCCATTGGGTCACGCCGGTGGCGCATGACGTCGAGGTGCTCATCCTGCAGCATCCGCTGGAAACTGATCATGCCAAAAACAGCGCCCGCCTCTTGCACTTGAGCTTGGCGCGCAGCCACCTGTTGATGGGCGAGGCGTTTGACGCGCACAGCTTGCGCGTGGCGTTGGCGGAGCCGAAATACACCGTGCTGTTGTATCCGCAGACGGCAACCGTGCCGCAGCACGCGCTGGCGCCAGCGCTGGACCCGGTGCGCCTGAAAGAGCCGGCGCGCCTGCGGCTGGTGGTGCTGGACGGCACGTGGCGCAAGAGCCGCAAGATGCTGCACCAGAGCCCGCTGCTGCAACACCTGCCGCGCCTGTCGCTGGACGACGTGCCGGCGTCCCGCTATGCCATTCGCAAGGCACACAAACCGGGGCAGCTCTCCACGCTGGAGGCGACCTGCGCGGCGCTGATGCAGCTGGAGCACGATCCCGACAGGTTCCAGCCCTTGCTGGCGGCCTTCAACGGGTTTGTGGCGCAGCAACTGGCCTTTCGGCCGCAGTAGTTTTTTGCCCTCGGTTTGGGCGTTGATCTCCCCGGAATGTGCGGGGTCGAATGCCTGCGAAGGGCCCCGCGTTTTGCCCGACGGATTTAGCATTGACGCCAACGCTCCCAATCAGCCAAGAAGAAAACACCATGGAATTTTTACTCGACCCCAACCTCTGGATTGCATTTGGCATGCTCACCGCGCTCGAAGTGGTGCTGGGCATCGACAACATCATCTTCATCTCCATTCTGGTCGGCCGCTTGCCCCCGGACTTGCGGGACAGGGCACGCCGCCTCGGCCTGGGCTTTGCCATGGTGTCGCGTCTGCTGTTGCTGTTCACACTGAGCTGGGTGATGGGGCTGACCAGCGATGTGTTCAGCGTCATGGGCAAGGGGTTTAGCGGGCGCGATCTGGTGTTGCTCAGCGGTGGTTTGTTCCTGCTGTACAAGGCCTCGCACGAGATTTTTATCGAGGTGGAAGCCCGTGAACAGGACGTTCCCCCGCCAACGGACGCGGCCGCGACCAAGGCTGCAGGCAAAAAATTGTTCTGGGTCATCATCGGGCAAATCGCCGTCATCGACATTGTGTTTTCGCTGGACTCGGTGATTACCGCCGTGGGCATGGTGAACCAGATCGGGGTGATGGCCGCTGCGGTGATCGCATCCGTCGCCCTGATGCTGATCGCGGCCAAGCCGATCGGGGATTTTGTCGATCAGCACCCCTCCGTCAAGGTGCTGGCGCTGGCGTTTCTGGTCATGGTGGGCATGGCGCTGACCGCAGAGGCGTTTGACCAGGCCGTGCCCAAGGGCTATATCTACGCGGCCATGGCGTTTTCGCTCGCCGTGGAGGCGCTCAACATTCGCGCCCGCGCCAAACGCCAGGCTTTAGCCAGCCGCCCCCACTGACCAGCACAATCCCGGCCAGCACTGGCACAGCGCCCACCAGAAAGCTGGCCTCAATCGGCTCGTTCAGCAGCCAGGCGCCAAAGACCATGCCAAACAGCGGCGTCATGAAAGAGAACACGCCCAGCCGCGACGCCAGGTAGTGGCGCAGCATCCAGAACCACAGCAGAAAGCTGGCAAACGACACCACCAGCGAGTGGAACACCAGGCTGGCCCAGACTTCGGGGGTCGGGTTGAAGCGGGTCTGGCCCGTGGCCACCGCCGCCGCCAGCAGCAGCACACAGGCGCCCACCAACTGGTACAGCAGGGTCTGCGTGGCCGGGGCCCGGGCCAGCGTGGAGCAGCGCACCACCACCGTGGTGGCACCCCAGGCCATGCCGGCCAGCAGTCCCAGAAAGTCGCCCAGCAGCATGTTGCCGGGTTCCGCGACGGCAGGCTGGCTGCGGCCAAAGAAGGCCATGGCAATGCCGGCAAACGCCAGCGCGATGCCAAACCATTGCACGGCGCCCATGCGCTCGGCGGACAGTTTCCAGTGCAGGCCCAGCGCCGCAAATATGGGCGCGGTGTACAGGAACACCACCATGTGCGAGGCGCTGGTGTGGCGCAGGCCTTCACCGACCAGCAAAAACTCCACGCCAAACAGCAGGCCCACCACAATGCCGGCTCGCCAGGTGCCGTCTTTCAGCGCCATGCGTTCGCCGCGGGCGGCCATCATCAATCCGACCAGCACGGCGGCCACGCCCGAGCGCAGGCCAATCTGCAAAACGGGCGCAATGTCTGCTGCGGTGGCCTTGAGCACCACTTGCTGCAAACCCCACACCAGACACAGCAGCACCATCAGCGCAATGGCTTGTCCGTCGAGCGCTTTGCGCGAGTCCATGCAGGAATCCTTGGTGGTGGTAAACGAGAGGTGAATTATGGGTTGACTGCTTTGCTTGATATAGTGCAAAAGTGACAAGCCATACGCCTGAACCGCCAATCCATGCCCATCCTGCCGCCCAAGCTTGAAATCCCGCTGTCCAGCCCCGGTCTGCCGGCGCCCATCATGTTTCGCAGCGCCCAGGTGCCGGCCCAGGGCACCTACCCGCAGCACCAGCATGCGTGGGGCGAGTTCGTCTACTCGTTCAGCGGTGTGATGGAGGTGAAGCTGGCCGACCACCACTACCTGGCCCCGCCGCAGTACGGCATTTGGCTGCCGCCCGACGTGGAGCATGTGGGCCTGAACCGCCAGGAGGCCTGCCATTGCTCGGTCTACATCGCGGCCGAGCAGTGCGGCGTGATGCCCGCCGCGCCCTGCGCGCTGACGGTGAGCCCCCTGGTGCGCGCCCTGCTCGACCACCTGCACCAGCAACCCGCGGGGCAAGCCGCCACGTCCCAGGGTGATCGGCTGCTGCAGGTGCTGGTGGACCAGCTGGCCCTGGCGCCGCGCGCCGGCAGCTACCTCCCCGGATCAAGCGATCCGGCGCTGGGCGCGGTGCTGCGCATGCTGCAGGCCCAGCCCGGCGACAACCGCTCGCTGCCCGAGCTGGCCCACGCGGCCCACACCACCGGGCGCACCCTGATGCGCCGGGCCCGGCGCGATCTGGGCATGTCGTTTGCCGAGTGGCGGCAGCGCCTGCGGGTGGTCAAGGCCATGCCGCTGCTGGAGGCCGGCCAGACGGTGGAGACCATTGCGCTGGACCTGGGCTACGGCAGCGCCTCGGCCTTCATCACCATGTTCAAGCGGCTGGTGGGCGCCACGCCGGACGAGTTTCGCCGGTGTAGGCTTCCGGTTCCGAGTCGATATGTCTAATCGAGCATATGTTGATATTATGCCTTTCCCGGCATATTATCCAACTATGCTTTATCGCGCATAGATTACAATTATGCTTAAAAAGGCATATTTATGGACATCCCAATTCAAACCATCGATCAGCTTTCGACGCACCTGAAGGCGCTACGCCACGCTTGCGGAATGTCTCAGGGTGAACTGGCCAAGCGCCTGGGCCTGAGCCAAAGTCGCCTGGCCCGGATTGAAGGAAAACCCGAAAGCATCCGCGTTGACCAACTCCTGCAACTGCTCAACGCCATGGATGTTTCGCTGGTGCTTGCGACCAAAACGCAGACGTCGTTTCCGGCCGGCCTGGAAGCCAACACCAAGGCGAGTGCCTCGCTGAAAACCCAACCCGCACCGGAGTGGTAAGCCATGACAAAGCGCCTCAACGTCTGGATGAACGGTGAGCTGGTTGGCGCCTGGTGGTATTCCAGCAGCGGTCGGGCGTCCTTTCAATACGATTCCGGTTGGATCCATTCCGGTTACGGTCGGCCACTATCGTTGTCGATCCCTTTCACAGCCGGAAATGCTGTTCAAGCCGGTCCAGTCGTCGAAGACTATTTCGAGAACTTGCTACCTGACAGCAAGGCCATTCGTGATCGCATGCGCTCACGCTTTCACATCCGATCCAGCTCGACCATCGACTTGCTCGCTGCGATCGGCCGTGACTGCGTCGGGGCAGCCCAACTGCTGCCAGAGAACGTGACCCCGGAGAACTGGCGCACAGTCGATGCGGTTCGGTTGAACGAAGCCGCCATAGCCAATCTGCTGCGTGCCGTCCCATCGATTTCGGGCCTACAGCAAGAGGATGACTTCCGCATTTCCATTGCCGGTGCGCAAGAGAAAACTGCGCTGCTCCGGTATGCCGGGCAATGGCACTCTCCCCATGGGGCTACCCCAACTACGCACATTCTCAAACTTCCACTCGGTCTGGTCGGGGGAATGCGGTTCAATCTCAGCGAGTCCGTGGAAAACGAGTGGCTATGCGCGAAGTTCCTGTCGGCGCTGGGCTTGCGCGTAGCAGCCACGGAAATGGCCACGTTCGAGGACCAGAAGGTACTGGTAGTCGAGCGGTTTGACCGGCGCTGGATCGGCGTCGACACAGCCGACGTCAACAAGGCTCGCTTCAAGCCCGGCTCTGGCACCTGGATAGCCAGACTCCCCCAGGAAGACTTTTGCCAGATCGCGGGAGTACCACCCACCCAAAAATATCCTGCCGATGGCGGCCCAGACATGAAGAAGTGCCTGAGTTACCTGAAAAACAGTGAACAGGCAGAGGACGATCAAAGGCACTTCTGCCTGAGTCAACTCGCATTCTGGCTGCTGGCGGCTACGGATGGTCATGCAAAGAATTTTTCGATATCCCTGCTGGCCGGGGGGCGCTATCGGCTCACGCCGCTGTACGACGTCCTGTCGGCATGGCCGGTCATTGGTCACGGCGCAAACAGGCTTCCCATCCAGAAGGCCAAGCTCGCCATGGGCGTGCCCGGGAAGACCACACACTACCGCTTGCAGGACATACGGGCACGCCACTGGTATTCGCTTGCCGTCACATGCCTGGGACACACGGTGTGGCAGAGCATGCAAGACCTGGTCGAGCGGGTGCCCGCCGCCTTGGACGAAGTCGAGAAGTCACTACCAGCGGATTTTCCAGAGCATGTATGGACGACTATTCAAAAGGGCGTACGCGATCAGGTGCGCATCTTCCGGAAAGAGGCTCCTTTCGTTGAAGACCCAAGAAAATAGCCCAACCATCCAAATGGCAGGTCACACATTGATCGGACAATAGCGGGTTTAGGTGCCAAATCAGCCTCCAGCCCCCGTGTAATGTGCGCAAGCAGCTCCTGTATTGATAGCAAATGGCGGTGTTGCCCGGATCGACGTGAATCGTCATCCGACTGACTATTGTTCTATTCTCAGGACAATTAAACGCATTTTTGCCGACTTATCAAAGATTGGTTTCATCCGCATACTTGATCCATCGCTGCAGACCGCAGCATGACTCTCAAGGACCTGACCATGAAACTGCTTCACATTGACTCCAGCATCCTCGCCGCGAACTCGGTTTCGCGCCAACTCACCGCCCAGATCGCCGCCAAATGGACGGCCAGCCACCCTGGCACCACGGTCGACTATCTGGACCTGGCAGCCAGCGCCCCCAGCCACCTGTCGGCCGACTCGCTGGGCTTTCGCATGCCTGCCGGCGCGGCAGAACTGACGGACGTGCAGCAGCGCGAAAACGCCATTTCCGAGGCGCTGGTGTCCCAGTTCCTGGCGGCGGACGTGATTGTGGTGGGCGCACCGCTGTACAACTTCTCCATTCCCAGCCAGCTCAAGGCCTGGATTGACCGCATTGCGCAGGTCGGGCGCACCTTCAAGTACACCGAAAAAGGCCCCCAAGGCCTGGCCGGCGGCAAGACTGTGATCGTGGCATCCACCCGCGGTGGCGTGTACTCCACCAGCGAAGGCGGTCGCGCCATGGAGCACCAGGAAAGCTATTTGCAGACCGTGTTTGGCTTCTTCGGCATCACCGACGTGCGCTTTGTGCGCGCCGAAGGTGTGGCCATGGGTGAAGCCGCCAAGGCGCAAGCCCTGGCTGCTGCCGAGCTGGAGATCCGTGCCGTGGCGCTGACCGCGGCCAACGAAGCCAGCGCCGTGCAAGTGGCCTGAGCGCGCTGCACCGGCCGCGCCCGCTCACCAGGACGGTCCCCGCCCCGCAAAGTGGGTGGACAGAAACTCGATGAGCGCGCGCACCTTGGCCGACACATGCTTGCGCGTCGGGTACACCGCATAAATGCCCATCTCAAGGGACTGGTACTGCGGCATCAGTTCCACCAGGGTGCCCTCAGCCAGGTCTGCGCCCACCAGAAAGGTCGGTTGCAGGATCACGCCCTGGTGGGCCAATGCCGCAGCCCGGCAGGTATCGCCGTTGTTGGTGTGCATGCACGGCTGCGTCCTGACGCTCACCGGCCCCTCGGGCCCGGTGAATTTCCACTCATCCCGGGTAGACCAATAGCTGTACGAAATGACGGCGTGCTGGGTCAGTTCGCTCGGGTGCAGCGGTGTGCCGTGCTGCGCCAGATAGGCGGGCGACGCGCACAGCACCATGCGGGTGGTCGCCAGCTTCTTGCTCACCAGACTGGAGTTCTCCAGCGTGGCAATGCGGATGGCCACGTCATACCCTTCCTCCACCAGATCCACCAGCCGGTCGGCCAGGGTCACATCCAGCGTGACCTTGGGGTGCAGGGCCCTGAACACCCCCCACAACGGCGCCAGGTGCAGAATGCCAAAGGTGAATGGCGCATTGATACGCAACAAGCCACTGGCCGCATCGCGGCGCGACGTGATCTCGTCCTCCGCCTCCAGCAGCTCCGCCAGCAACTCCTTGCTGCGGGCATAAAACACCTGCCCTTCCTCGGTCAACGACAGTTTGCGCGTCGTTCGGTGCAGCAGGCGCACGCCCAGGCGGGTCTCCATGTCGACCACGTAGCGTGACACCGCGGCCTTGGACATGTCCAGTGCGTCGGCCGCCTTGACGAAGCTGCCCGCATCCACCACCGCATTGAAGGTCTGCATTTCAAGGAATCGGTCCATTGTCCCTCCTAGTGAAACAATTAATCTGCATCAGAGCTATTTATCGTCGCCTATTAAACCAATAAAGTCTATCGACCCACTCCACTGGATTGACACCATGACCAAAGCCCCTGTCTTCTTCATTTCGCACGGCGCCCCCACCTTCGCCATGGAGCCCGGCCTGCTCGGGCCACAGCTGCAGGTGCTGGGGCGCACACTGGCGGGCGTGAAAGCGGTGCTGGTGGTGTCGCCCCACTGGCAAACCCGCGATGTGAAGGTCATGACCACGCAGAAGCCCGAGACGGTGCACGACTTTGGCGGGTTTCCGTCCGCGTTGTACGACATGCGGTATCCCGCGCCCGGTCAGCCCGAGTTCGCCAATGCGGCGGCCCGGCTGCTAACAGCGGCGGGTTTCACCACCGGCTTTGACGCGCATCGTGGTCTGGACCACGGCGCCTGGGTGCCATTGGGCCACCTGTTGCCGGGCGCCCCGGTGCCGGTGTTCCAGGTGTCCATGCCCGCCACGTTGACCACGGCACAAGCCGTGGACATGGGCCGGGCGCTGGCTCCGTTGCGTGCGCAAGGGGTGGTCATCGTCGGCTCCGGCAGCATGACCCATAACCTGTACGAGTTTCGCCAGTCGGGTACGCAACCGGAGCCCTATGCGCAGGAGTTTGCGGCGTGGGTGCGCACCGCCGTGCTCGCGCATGCGGTCCAGCCGCTGATCAACTACCGGGTGGAGGCTCCGCACGCCGTGCGTGCGCACCCGACCGAAGAACACTTTCTGCCGCTGCTGGTGGCACTGGGCGCACAGCAGGACGGCGACGACGTGCAGATCCTCGAAGGCGGCATCACCCACGGTGTGCTGTCCATGGAATCCTATGTGTGGGGAGTGTCGCAATGAACACGTCCATCCGAGGCCTGGGCGAGCTGCAAACCGACAGTGCATCGGGCTTGTCGTATCGCGTGCTCCAGCCCCAGCCAATCAAACCCACCCGGTGTCTGATCCTGTTGCATGGTGTGGGTGGCAACGAGACCAACCTGATGGATCTCGCCGCAGGGCTGGACCCCGACACGCTGGTCGTGTTTGTGCGCGGCCCCTTGCAGCTGGGCGCGCAGCAGTTTGCGTGGTTTCGTGTGGCGTTCACAGCCAGCGGACCGAGCATCGTCCCCGACGAGGCCGAGCGCAGCCGCGCCACGCTGATCCGCTTCGTTGAGCAACTGCAAACGCACCCTGGCGTTGCTGCCGTCAACACCGTGATTGCCGGCTTCAGCCAAGGCGGTATTCTGAGCGCCAGCGTGGCCCTGAGCGCGCCACAACGCGTGGCCGGGTTTGCCGTGTTGTCGGGCCGCATCCTGCCGGAGCTCGAACCCCAACTGGCCAGCACGGAGCGCCTGGCGGGCCTCAAGGCCTTCATCGGCCATGGAACGCAGGACAGCAAGCTGCCGGTCGATTGGGCGCACCGCTCAGATGCCTTGCTGAACGCGCTGGGTGTGGATCACCAGTTGCGGCTGTATCCTATGGACCACGGAATCAGCGCCGCCATGCATGCCGACTTTCTGGCATGGCTTGCCGCATTGGGCTGAGACCACAACCGGAGCTGGACCATGAACCTGTCTGCACCCGATGTCGACATCAGGGCCCGCTATGCGGCCATCCGCCGTGCGGTTGACGGTGCGGGCAGCATCGCGGTCCTGCACATCGGTGACGAACACACCGGACTGGCCGTCGGAGAGGGCGTGGGTGTGCAAGCCATGTTGACCATGGCCATCGGTTCGCACAGGACCGCCCGTGAGTTTTTCAAACACGCGCCGCCCAGTCCGCTGGAGCTGGAGAACGCGATTGCCACGGTGGAAGACGAGGTGACGCGCGCCCGAACGCTGGTGCAGGCAGGCCCCAGGCTTTACACGATGGACGCGGCCATTCGCGCTATCGCCGTCATGTCGGGTGTTGCCGAGGGCGCACCGATGGAGCTCTCTATCGAGGCGATGGAGCGTACCTTTGACCGGTTGACCTCCATCGCTCTGGGTCGACCGGCGCCACACGAGGGCCTGCCGCAGGACCGGCCATTTGCTGCCACGCTGCTGATCCTGCGTGAGTTCATGCACCACCTGCAGTTCGCATCGATTGGCGTGGTCGGCCCGGACTAGGTTTTTCGGCCGCTCAGGCTTTCTTCTGGCGCTGGTGCTTGTCGCCCAACTGCCATGCAGCAACCACCGCCAGCGCGCAAATACCCGCCAGCATCAAAAAAGACTCGTTGAAGGCCACCAGCCGCGCCGGGCTGGGGCTGGCGTGTGCCAGGGATTGCCCGTGCACCTCCAGGCGCCACTCCAGCACCAGCGCACACAGGCTCACACCGACGGCACCCCCCACCATCCGCACGAAGCCGATGACGCTGGAGCCCTGTGCGATCAGATCTTTTGACAGCCCCCGCATGGAGCCCAGGTTGAGCGACGGCAGGATGAAACCCAAGCCGATGCGCCCCACAATCACCCAGGCCACAATGACCCATATGGCAGTCTGCAGGCCCACCGTCACCATCAGCCCAAAGCCCAGTGCCAATAGCACCAGCCCAATGCTGACCAGCAGATGGGTGGGGAGTCGGTCAGCCAGCCGGCCCACGATGGGAATGGTGACCGCCAGCACCAGTCCGCCAGGCATCATCAGGGTGCCGACGTGCGAGGCGGACATGCCCAGGCCCATCTGCAGGTATACCGGCAGCAAATAGGTGGAGCCAAACAAGGCGGTCCCGTAGATGAAGGACACAATGCTGCCCATCGCAAACTGGCGGTGATGGAACAGCGCCAGATTCATCAGGGGCGTCTGCTGGTTCGGGCCCCGGTGGATATGGCTCAGACGGTGCTGCCATTTCACGAACACGAGCAAGGCCAGCACCGCAACACCCAGCAGCAGTGCGGATGTGCCGACCGACCCACTTTGCAGCGTGACCAGCCCGTTGAGCAGACACAGGGTAGCGACCGTTGCCAGCAGCAGGCCGACCCAGTCCAGCGTAGCCTTGCCGGCCTTGGCCACCTCAGTTCCCAGACTGGCCCGGGGGATGAACCGGCGGGACATGTAGAGCGAAGCCAGGCAAAACGGCACCACCATGAAGAAGGTGGCGCGCCAGCTGAACCAGTCGACCAGCAGGCCACCCACGCTGGGGCCCAGGGCAGGGGCCAGCACCACGCCCATTCCGAAGATGCCACTCGCACGTCCCTGCTCGCTGGAGTCGAACGCGCGCAGGATGATGATGGCCGGTATGGGTTGCACCACGCCGGACGCCAGGCCTTCGGCGACCCGGGCCATCAGCACCAGATCAAAATTGCTGGACAGGCCGCCAACCGTTCCACCCAGCAACAGCAGCCAGATGGCGCCGGAATACGTGTTGCGGTAGCCAAAGCGCGACAGCAGCCACGGCGTGGTCAACATGGACACGGTCATGGCGACCATGAAGCCTGACGACACCCATTGCAGGCGGTCCTGCCCGAGCACAAAATAGCGGCTCATGTCGGGAACCGCCACGTTGATGATGGTGGAGGACATGATGGACGCCACGGTGCCGATCATCACGGTCAATAGCAGAATCCAGCGGTAGCGCGCTCCGTAGTGGGCTTGCAGGGCTTCGAGCGTTTCGGGGTGGACCATGGGCGCTCAAGATTGTCTCACGGCACCGGGCCATTGCAGGCCGCTACCGCCGGTGGGTCAAGCCTTGGCGGGCCAGGCCTGCGCCAGTGCGAAAACCGAGTTGGGTGTGCTGGGCCGCGGGGCCGTGGGCCGGGGCTTCTGGAACACGCCCTTTTGCACCGGTGCGCGCTCCTCGACCTGAAAGCCCTTGGCCTTTTGCTCGGCTGCCAGGCTTTGCAGGGTGACGGTCTTCAGGTAGGCCACAACGGTGGACTGCAGCGCGTCCCACAAATCCTGCGTCATCTCCTGCGCGCTCAGCGAGGTCTCCCGCTGTGTTCCGGCCGGGCGTTCATAGGCGGCGTCTTCAATGGCGCCAATGATGTCGGCCACCGAAATGGTCTCGGCGCTGCGCGCCAGCGTATAGCCGCCGCCAGGCCCGCGGGTGCTTTCCACCAGGCCGTGCTGGCGCAAGCGGGCAAACATCTGCTCCAGATAGGACATGGAAATGCGGTGGCGCTGGGCCAGGTCCTGCAGTGGGACCGGGGCGGTGCTCTGGCGCAGGGCCAGATCAATCATGGCGGTAATGGCAAAACGGCCGCGGGTACTCAATCGCATGGGATCACTCCTTCCAGCGCAAAAAGGGGCTGGTAAGCGTTGAATGTAGATGGCAAAATGCTTCGTGTAAATTCGAATTATTTACAATTTAACTTCGCTTTCTGCGAAGTAAAGGATGGCCATGAACTTCAAGCACCTGCATTACTTCTGGGTCACCGCCAAGGCCGGCGGCATCATGCGCGCTGGCGAGCAGCTGCACACCACGCCGCAAACCCTGTCCGGCCAGATCAAGCTGCTGGAAGACTGGCTGGGCCGCAAGCTGTTTCGCAAGAGCGGGCGCAACCTGGAATTGACCGAGGACGGCCACCTGGCCCTGGGCTACGCGGACCAGATCTTCACCCTGGGCAGCGAACTGGAAACCGCGCTGCGCCAGGCCCACGGCGGCCAGCGCCTGCTGGACTTCAAGGTCGGCGTGGCCGACTCCGTGACCAAGTCCGTTGCCTACCGGCTGCTGGAGCCTGCATTGGGCGTGGCGGAACCGGTGCGCCTGGTGTGCCACGAGGGCAAGTTCCCTGACCTGCTGGCCCAGTTGGCGCTGAACCGGCTGGACCTGGTGATCGCCGACGAGCCCATGTCCAAACGCATCAATGTCAAGGCCTTCAACCACCCGCTGGGTCGCACGGCCATGAGCTTTTTCTGCGCACCCGAACTCAAGCCCCGGCTCATCGGAGCCTTCCCCCAGTGCCTGAACGACTTTCCCTTGCTGATACCGGGCGCCCAGGCCTCGGTGCGCCAGCAGTTGGAGGGCTGGCTGACGCGCCACCAGATCCACCCGCGCATCATTGGCGAGTTTGACGATGGCGCCCTGATGAGCGCCTTTGGCCGCGAGGGGCGTGGCGCCTTCATGGCACCCACCGTGATGGAGCACGACACCGTGGCGCAGTTTGGCGTCGAAGTGATAGGCCGCACCGACGAACTGGTGGACGAGTTCTTTGCCGTGTCGGTGGAGCGGCGCATCACCCACCCCTGCGTGGTGGCCATTACCGATGCGGCGCGGGGCCAGCTGTTTGGGTAAAGTCTCGTCTCCCCGTTTCTCTGGAAATGGGTTTTATAGATGATTCGGTAATTTAGAACTGACTATTCAGTAGTTCCAGTTTTAACGATTGGCTTTCAGAATTCAACCCATCGCACTTCCGCGTTGCATATTCTGGAGTTCTGAATGGTCCATCGCCTACCCACCCGCCGGCTCTTTTCCTCGCTGGCCCTCACCGCCGTTCTGGCCGGCGCCGCATTCAGTGCTGCTGCCCAAAAGCCGGTCGAGCTGCTCAACGTCTCGTACGACCCCACCCGCGAGTTGTACGTCGAGTTCAACGCCGCCTTCGCCAAACACTGGAAAGCCAGGACCGGCCAGGACGTCACCATCAAACAGTCCCACGGCGGTTCGGGCAAGCAGGCCCGCTCCATCATCGACGGCCTGGACGCCGATGTGGCCACCCTCGCGCTGGCCGGTGACACCGATGCGCTGGTCAAGAACGGCGCCTGGCTGTCGGCCGACTGGCAGAAGAAGCTGCCGCACAATGCGTCGCCCTACACCTCGACCATCGTGCTGGCCGTGCGCCAAGGCAACCCCAAGGGCATCAAGGACTGGGACGATCTGATCAAGCCCGGTGTCAGCGTGATCACGCCCAACCCCAAGACCTCCGGCGGCGCCCGCTGGAACTACCTGGCGGCCTGGGAATTTGCCAAGCGCAAATTCGGCAACGATGCAAAAGCCAAGGAGTTTGTCGCCAAGCTGTACGCCAACGTGCCGATTCTGGACACCGGCGCGCGCGGCTCCACCATCACCTTTGCCCAGCGCGGCCAGGGCGATGTGCTGATTGCGTGGGAGAACGAAGCCTATCTGCTGGAAAAGGAATTCGGCGCCAAGTTCGACATCGTGGCGCCCAGCCTGAGCATCCTGGCCGAGCCCGCCGTGGCGGTGGTGGACAAGAACGTGGACAAAAAGGGCACGCGTGCCGTGGCCCAGGCCTATCTGGAGTACCTGTACACCGAAGAAGGCCAGGACATTGCCGGCAAAAACTTCTACCGCCCGGCCGTCTCCGAGAAGGCCCGGGCCAAGTACGCCAGGCAGTTTGCCAAGCTCAACCTGTTCAAGATTGATGACGCCTTTGGTGGCTGGGCCAAGGCCGACAAGGAGCACTTTGCCGACGGCGGCAGCTTCGACCAGATCTATGTGAAGAAATAAGCACAACGCTGTCACACACCGATCACACAGGGAGAACAACCATGACCGTCTTGCTCATCGCGGGTAGCCCGTCCGACCCCTCGCGCTCCGCCGCCCTGCTGGACGCCGTGCACCAGCGCCTGCAGTTGCGCGGCGTGGCCATCGAGCGCCTGCAGATTCGCGACCTGTCGCCCCAGGCCTTGCTGCTGGCGGATTTCGGCCACCCCTCGGTGGTCGGTGCCGTGGCCCAAGTGGCGCGGGCCCGTGCCATCGTCGTTGCTACACCGGTGTACAAGGCGGCCTACAGCGGCGTGCTCAAGGTCTTTCTGGACCTGCTGCCGCAAACCGCGCTCAAGGACAAGACGGTGCTGCCACTGGCCACCGGAGGCAGTCCCAACCACATGCTGGCGCTGGACTATGCGCTGCGCCCGGTGTTGCAGTCGTTGGGCGCCGGCCACATCCTGCAGGGTATTTATGCCACCGACTCCCAAGTGGTGGTCCTGCCCCAAGGCGGCTACCAGGTCCATGCGGACATTGCCGCGCGCCTGGATGACAGTGTCAAGACGCTGATTGCCGAGGCTTTGAAAGAAGTCCCCGCGGTCGCCGGCCGCTTTGCGCCGGTGCACTTTTCGCAGGTGCGATGTAGCGTTTGACCACGCAGCACACGCTGGGTCGTCAGTCGACCGGCGTCCCTTGACCCCAACCCGATTTTGAAACCGCGCATGCGGCATGGGCGAAGCCTTGCCAGCGCACACCTGAAAGCGATTCCACCATGTCTTCCAACCACGATTCTTCACTCACGCTGGCATCCCGTTTGACACGCCGCCAGGTCATTGCCGCCAGTCTGGCCGGCGCTGCGCTGGGCAGCAGCGGCATGGCGCTGGCGCAAAAGCCGGCCCGCGTTCTGCGTGTGGGCCACCAGAAGGGCTGGCTGTCCATTCTCAAGGGCCGCGGCACGCTGGAGAAGCGCCTGACGCCCCTGGGCGTGAGCGTGACCTGGACCGAATTCAATGCCGGCCCGGTGCAACTTGAAGCACTGAACGTGGGCTCCATCGACTTTGGCGACGTGGGCGAAGCCCCTCCCATCTTTGCCCAGGCCGCTGGTGCGCCACTGGTCTATGCCGGTGCCACCGTGCCGCGGCCCAAGCTGGAAGCGGTGATCGTCCCCAAGGACTCCGCCATCCGCACGGTGGCCGACCTCAAGGGCAAGAAGATTGCCTACAACAAGGGCTCCAACGTGCAGTACTTCCTGGTCAAGCTGCTGGAGAAGAACGGCTTGAAGTACGGTGATGTGCAACACGTGCACCTGCCCCCGCCCGACGCCCGCGCCGCCTTCGAAAAAGGCGCCATCGACGCCTGGATCATCTGGGACCCGTTCCTCGCCGCCGCACAAAAGACGCTGGAGGCGCGCCTGCTGGTCGACGCCAGTGGCGTGGTCAACAACCGTGCCTATTACTTCACGTCACGGGACTTCGCGTCCAAAAATGTCGACGTGCTGAAGATTGCGATTGAGGAAATCAACGCCATCGACACCTGGGCCGGCAAGAACAAGGCGGCCGCCGCCGCAGAACTCTCGGCCGTGCTGGGGCTGGACAAGAGCATCACCGAGCTGTACCTGAACCGCTCCGAGTTCGGCACCGCCCCGGTGACCCGCGCCATCCTGGCCGAGCAGCAGGTCATTGCCGACACCTTCTTCGATCTCAAGCTCATCCCCAAAAAGCTCAACTTGCTGCATGCCGCGCCGGTGGATCTAGGCTGACCGCTACCCCGCATTCCACACACATTGAAAGGACGATTGTCATGAACGTTTTCTGGTTTCTCCCCATCCACGGCGATGGCCATTACCTCGGCACCCAGCACGGTGCACGCGCCGTGGACCACCACTACCTGACGCAAATTGCGCAGGCGGCCGACCACCTGGGTTATGGCGGCGTGCTTATCCCCACGGGCCGCTCGTGCGAAGACCCGTGGATCGTCGCGTCCAGCCTGATCGCCGCCACGCGCCGCCTGAAATTTCTGGTTGCCCTGCGCCCCAGCACCATCTCGCCCACCGTCTCGGCCCGCCAGGCCGCCACGCTGGACCGCCTCTCCGAAGGCCGCCTGCTGGTCAACATCGTGGCCGGGGGCGATGCCAGCGACCTGGAGGGCGATGGCACTTTCCTGAGCCATGACGAGCGCTACGAACATGCGCGCGAATTCATAGCCATCTGGACCCGGCTGATGCAGGGTGAGGAGGTGACGCACGAGGGCAAGCACCTGAAGGTCAAGGGCGCCAAGCTGCTGTTCCCACCGGTGCAAAAGCCGTACCCGCCGCTGTACTTTGGTGGCTCGTCCGACGCCGCGCACGACCTGGCCGCCGAGAAGGTGGAGCTGTACCTGACCTGGGGTGAGCCGCCCGCGGAAGTGGAGAAGAAGTTCGCCGACGTGCGCAAGCGTGCCGCGGCGCTGGGCCGTACGGTCAAGTTTGGTGTGCGCCTGCACGTCATCCCGCGCGAGACCAACGAGCAGGCCTGGGCCGCGGCCGACGACCTGATCAAGCACCTGGACGACGAGACCATCGCCAAGGCGCAAAACGCTTTCTCGAACATGGACTCCGAAGGCCAGCGCCGTATGCGCGCCCTGCATGGCGGCAGCCGTTCCCAACTGGAGATCAGCCCCAACCTGTGGGCCGGCGTGGGCCTGGCGCGCGGTGGTGCCGGCACGGCCCTGGTGGGCGATGGCGAGACCATTGCCCGGCGGCTCAAGGAGTACCAGGACATTGGCGCCGAGACCTTTGTGCTGTCGGGCTACCCGCACCTGGAAGAAGCCTACCGCTTTGCCGAACTGGTGTTCCCGCACATCGGCATCCAGGCGCCGTCCACGCTGCAAAACCCCAACCTGGTCAGCCCGTTCGGTGAGGTGGTGGGCAATGCCCACGTGCCCCAGCCACGGCGCGCGGCCTGACACCGAAAAGGTCTTGTCATGAGTAACACGGTGCAAGAACTGCAGACCAGCCCGCCGAGCAGCGTGCATCCGGAGCAGCCCTGGCTGGGCCCCCGCCTGGGTCTGCATTTTCCGGCCGACGACGCGCTGGTGATCGCCGTGCGGGCGCTGGCCCAACGCCTGATTCCGTGGATCGTTCCGTTCACGCTGCTGCTGGCCTGGCATGTGGCGTCCACGTCCGGCTGGCTGTCGACCCGGGTGTTGCCCGCACCGCTGGACGTGGTGCAGGCGGCCTGGACGCTGGCGGAGTCGGGCGAGCTGTGGACCCATGTGCGCGTGAGTGCAGGGCGCGCGCTGACGGGCCTGCTCATCGGCGGCGGCCTGGGCCTGCTGCTGGGGCTGTTGACCGGTTCGGTGCGTTTCTTCGAGACGCTGCTGGACTCCACCATCCAGATGGTGCGCAACATCCCGGCGCTGGCCATGATTCCGCTGGTCATCCTGTGGTTTGGCATTGACGAGTCGGCCAAGCTGTTCTTGATCGCGGTGTCGGTCTTCTTTCCGATCTACCTCAACACCTTCCACGGCATCCGCAATGTGGACCCCGGGCTGATCGAGATGGCGCGCACCTACGGGCTCAAGCGCTGGCAGCTCTACACGCAGGTGATATTGCCCGGCGCGCTGTCCAGCATTCTGGTGGGCCTGCGCTTTTCGCTGGGGCTGATGTGGGTGATTTTGATCGTGGCCGAGACCATTTCGGCGCAGGCCGGCATTGGCTACCTGACCATGAACGCCCGCGAATTCCTGCAGACCGACATCGTGCTGGTGGGCATCCTGCTCTACGCCGCGTTGGGCAAGCTGGCCGACCTGTTTGCCCGTGCGCTGGAGCAGTACTGGCTGCGTTGGCACCCCGGCTACCAGAACGCGCGTTGAGTCTGGATCGCCGATTGCTACAAATTTTATAGCTGCTTGCGCACATTCTGCGGGAGCTGGAGCCTTATTTGACTACATATTCTTCTGAACAACCGAATGGCGGCGTGGCGCTGCAGCTCAGTGCCCTGACCAAGCGCTACGGTGCGCGCACGGTGCTGAACCAGGCGCAGCTGAGCATAGAGCCGGGCGAGTTTGTCGCCATCGTCGGGCGCAGCGGCTGCGGCAAGAGCACGCTGTTGCGCCTGGTCGCCGGGCTGGAGGCGGCCAGCAGCGGCAGCCTGCAGATTGCCGGCCAGCCCCACAGCGGCCTGCGTGCCGACACCCGCATCATGTTCCAGGACGCGCGCCTGCTGCCCTGGAAGCGGGTCATAGCCAACGTGGCGCTGGGCCTGCCCGAGTCGCAGCGCGGCGCGGCCGCCAAGGTGCTGGAGCAGGTGGGCCTGGGTGACCGCCAGGCCGACTGGCCGGCGCGCCTGTCGGGCGGCCAGCGCCAGCGCGTGGCCCTGGCGCGCGCCCTGGTGCACCAGCCCGACCTGCTGCTGCTGGACGAGCCGCTGGGCGCGCTCGATGCGCTCACCCGCATCGAGATGCACGCCCTCATTGAAGACCTGTGGTTGCGCCACGGATTCACCGCCTTGCTGGTGACCCACGACGTGCAGGAAGCCGTGGCCCTGGCCGACCGCGTGGTGCTGATCGAGGACGGCGTGATTGCGTTGGACGAACGCATCGCGCTGCCGCGCCCGCGCTCCCGCGGCGACGCCGCCTTTGCGGCACTGGAGAAACGCATTCTGGACCGGGTGTTGCAGCGCCCCGGCGACGAAGCAGAAGCCAATAACGAGCCACTGTGGCCCGGCGTCACCGCGCACGGCCTGCGTTGGGCCATCTAGATATGGCCCCCACGCTTGTCACTGCGTGTACTGCGCTGCCCCCCGAGGGGGCGTGCCTTGCTTGGGGCGGCCCGGCGCCGCGGCATTCATCTGTGCCTCTTTCATTTTTTCAACGGACTTTCAAGGAGAAATTCATGTCCATTCAAGCCATCAACGTACGTAACCAGTTCAAGGGCAAGGTCAAGGAGATCATCCGCGGTGATGTGGTCTCCGAGATCGATGTTGAGACGCCCTGGGGCATCGTCACCTCCGTCATCACCACGCGCTCGGTCGACCTGCTGGAGCTGAAGATTGGCAGCGATGTCGTCGCGCTGGTCAAGTCGACCGAAGTGTCGATCGCCAAGCTGTAGGCCGGTGTCTGACTGAAGAACCCACCATGAGCACCCGCAAACCCCGGATGCATTTGGGCGCGTTTTTCTTCGGCGTGGGCCACCACCTGGCGGCGTGGCGTTACCCGGTTGTGGAACGCGATTGTGGACAGCGGCGGTCAGGAAAGCGCCTGTGGTTGGTGCAAGGACAAATGGGGACTGTCATGGCAGATCACGCCACGCGCCCTGACGGCCGCAATCACCGATCCAGACCCAACAGCGGCCAAGCGCGCGTTTGAGGCCATGATGGGGATGAGAAAGATCGATATCGCTGCGATTGAAGCGGCTCGGCTCGGCTGACGAGCTGGATGCCGGCCCAGCATCGACCGCTGCGACTGAACGTTTGCTTGTGTTGACCGGGAGTTGCTGCTGTGGGCCAGTTGCAGACGCCTACCAACGTCTGCTTTCAGGAACCGACTTGACAGGCTCGAATTAGGAGATACTGCCGGTCGAAGGTGCTGTCTGGTTCGAGCGTGCGCTTCAAAGTTGCGTTCAGCTCCTGATCTTGGTTTCAAAATGAATTTGATATTTCGAATCTGCTGTCTCTTGTGGGTCCTCCTCGGACCAGTGATGTCACTTGCGCAGGTCGGCGAAGTAAAGCGGCGATCCCCCTTTTCCGAATTCCCGTTTGTTGCCCCTCAAGTCTTTGTGTATGAGCGCGAGCTCTTCACCCAATACAAAGGTCCATCGGTTGCTCGACTAAACGTTCCAAATTTTGAAGAGAGAAGCCGCTTCGGCATCGTCGCGATTGCCCCAAAGATAAGCGCATACGTGGATCGAATCGACAATTCGGTCCATGGTCCTGGTTTCTTCGAAATCACTGACCTTAAGACTGGTGCGCTGTTAGGGAAATTTGATCTTGGGTTGATTCCGGGATCTGCCGAACTTCTGTTTACTGGGCAGGGCAACGTGTATCTTCATCATGTTCCGACCTCTGTGTGTTTTGGTTCTGCTACACGAAAGTTCGTGCTGCACGGGAAGCGGCTTGTAGAGACACAGCAGGCGATTGCATACTTGAATGCCGACGCGGATGTCTTTGGCGATATCAAACTCTTCTCAACCCTTGACAACTTGGCCTCTGTTGTCGCCTCTCTGCAAGAGGGAGCCAGAGTTACGGTGCTTGGCATTGCTCCAGATTCCGTCACGTTGAACCCTAATCGCGGCCAATCTCTTCCAACCCTCTTGATTAAAACACCGCTTGGTCTTACGGGTTGGTATGTGCCTGGCCGTGCTGGCGGTGAGCGGGCGGGCCTCACCATTACCCAATGCAACTAAGCAATGCATACATTGTGGCAGACAGTTATGCCTCTCGGAGCGACACCGGCAGCGGGCCAGTTGCGGTCGTCTCCCAGTGACTGCACTCGGGAAGATATCCGTATCGATTTGGCACTGCGAGGAACGAGAAGTCGCCTGCCTGACGCTACAGAATTTGCCTGAGTAATTTTGCAGTCCCGACACGAGCTGACCATAAATAGTGGTGCTCGCGCACTTTGAGCCGCTGTCATCCGGCGGGGGAGAATAGACACCGTTGCTTCAGGAGATGACAGATTGAAACGAGATTTACTACCTATCGCATTGGCTTTGAGCCTTTGCAGCTGCGTCAACATTGATGCGCAAGCCCAAGATCAAGTTCAAGCGGTGGAGCGCGTCACGACTCTCGCCACGTTTATGGACTGCACCCCGCAAAAACTGACCCTGGACACGCTGTTGCGCTTGAACTTTCCTGCCAGCGCATCCTTGCGCGCTGCCGCCAGGGTGCAGGCAATTCCAGTAGCTTCCGGTAATGGCGGTAGCGATGGAACCCCATCACAACTGATCCCTTTCTTGGAGAGAATCAACAACATGCGTCGTGCAGCCGGTGCTGGCGAACTCAGTTGGAGCAATGCATTGCGCGATGAGGCCAACAAGGATCTCAACGCAAACTACAAAAACTCCAACATCGACCAGTCCATCGAAGTGCAGAGAAGCGCTGCGCTGCCCTCTGGGGCAAGCCTGCATGTTGGGCGCTGGGACGGGCCACGCGAGCCATCTTCACGATGTGAGCTCATGGACGTCTTCAACGACTGGGAAACTAGCTATCCGACCTTGATGAGCTTGCTGGACTACCGGTACACACGCATTGGCGTAGCCTCCCTCCGCGGAGGTGTGCGCCCATCGGGTTCGAGTGCCCCCATGGAAAATACCTATCACGCGAACTTCGTGATCGAACTCGGTCGGGCGCAGGTGCCTGAGCTTGGCCCGAACCCACAAGACCCGATAGCCGTGCTGTACCCGCCACCAGGGAACACTCGGTATAAGGTCCTGCCGAGTTCCTTCATTCTGGTGCAACTCCGGGAAGGTGCAAGCACCAAGCTCAATGCCCTAGAGATTCGCAAAGAGATTTGGGGCAAGGTCTTGGACTGCATGTTCTGTGCAATGCCCGGGGCGGATGTCGGTGTTCTTTACGACACCTGGGCGCATCAGCTCCCTCACGAGGGAGTCATCGCTGGAACGACATACTTTGCTACGGCTAAAGGTACCCACGATGGCAAGCCTTTCGAGAAAAGCTGGTCCTTCACAATCTCGCCTCGCCCAGGCTCAGCGCCACCGCCTCCTCCGAAAAGCCGTTTTGATATTTCCGAGCCGGGCTCCGGCCTTAAGCCGCCGGCTAGCTACGGCAGAACCGCGTCAGACGTGAACGACGCGAATAAGACTCGTAGCGGTAAATATCTGGAGTACACCTATGACATGGTCCGTTTCTCTACCGGCAGGCTCATCCGGGTGCCAGGCAAGGTGTTCATTGGCACGCTGGTAGAGCATCTTCCTGACGGACAATGCCGCACCTTAACCACAGAGCTGGTTGAAATGCAGACATCTATCGAAAACGGCATAACCAGGGAGAACCCGATCACCCGGAAAACCGAAAATACGGCACCTTGTTCGACAAACTTCACCACCGCTGGCCATGGCGACCAATAAGGTGTGTCTAACGTCAGTGGAGGGCCAGTTGCAGTCCTTGGCGAACGGCCGCTATCGGGCATTGTGTTGAATGTCCTCGGTGGTCGGGGCCCACCAGTCGCGCCCTGGTTTCAATAGATCTGCAGGGGAGGGTTCGAAAGCCCGTGAACCCTGACTGTTGGCAATAACGAGTTATCAATAGCTAGCATGCTATCGACACATTGCAGTCTTTTGCGTCCCCAGTCTCACCTCCGAATAGCTGACTTCCAGGGTGATGGCGAAAGTATTCGACACGGCAGAGCGTCGTTGGCTCACAAAATCGCCGATGTATCATCGTTTGAGACTGTTGATTTCTGCTGAAACAACGCCCAGCAAGTATTTAGATTGCAACTCCACGGAATCGAGAAATGAACATTGAACAACAAACCAATGAGTTGCTTGACTCCTTTTCTAAGGTAGCTGCAAGTCTATTCGAGGTAACTGGGCGGTATATCGAGTACTTTGAGCAGGGCACATATGGGTGCGCAATTGCCAAGCCATCCAAACGAATGAAAAATGCCCTGGCGATTGATCGGGAGGTACTCGTCATAGTTTCAACATTCAAAGACCAACAACAAAGGACAGTCAAATTTTTGCTTCAAGAGATACAGAAATCCCAAGGTCGGCTTGAAACAACCATGGCTGTGATCTTGCACAAAGATCGCGATGGAAATTCAAAGCTAAGGAATTGGGGTAGGGATGCAGGGATTTCGGTGCTTCCCCTGCTTGAGGGTGAAAGCCTAAAGTCTACCGATACTCTTGAAAGAGCGCTTTGCATTGAACTCTACAGCCATGATCCCTTTGATGTCACTGGCCCAGTCTCGGATGATGCAAATTTTTTTGGCAGGCGCGACGAGGCAATTGAACTTGCAAGGAAACTCCAGAAAGGTCAGATTCGTTCATGCTTAGGCATACGTAAGATTGGGAAAACATCAATCCTTAACCGTGTGCTTCATGAAATAAAAACTGCTCACGACTGCACCTGCGTGATGGTCGACTGTTCGCGCGATGACATATGGCAGTTGGATGCTGCAAAACTGTTGGGATCTATTGCATTTACTACGGAAGCTTCCGCAGCAGAAAAGTCAAACTATGCCAAGCTTTCAGTGTCAGAAAAGATTGTCGATATTGCTGAAGGAAGGCAACGGCTTGAGAACGCGATTAAATCGGTTGGACGCCCATTTGTATTGGTCTTTGACGAGGTTGACTACGTTACGCCTGGTAGTCCGACGAACCCAAATTGGCACTCAAACTTCAACGTGTTTTGGAGAAATCTTCGGGCTGTGTATCAGGAGGCCGCCCGCAATGGCAGTTTGTTCTCGGTTCTTGTTGCCGGAGTCTCGACACACTGGTTTTCTGTTGAGTCCATAGATGGAGTTGAGAACTCTGTATTGGCGTTTGTTCCGGAGGAGTACCTCAGCCCGATGCCTACTGGCGCATCGGTCGCCATGTTGAGACGGTTAGGAAGAAGCGCGGGACTGCAGTTTGAGGACGATGCCGCGGAACTTATAGCCATGGCGGCAGGCAACATGCCCTACTGGTCCAGAAAATGTGCTTCCTACATTAATCGGAAAATACCAATAACTGAGCGCCCTTGCGTGGTGACGAAAGTTCGCGTTGACTCGCTAGTGGCTTCCTTCGTTCAAGAGGAAGGCGGGGCAATTGCAGAAGTTGCATTGCGGCACCTTTTCCGGGTTTACCCGCTGCTCTACAGTGCGACAACCTTATGTAATGACGGAAAAAGTGAAGTCGTTTCAGATCAAGCGAAGAGAGTGTTGAGGCGTTATGGCGTATTGAAGGACGAATCATTATTGCTTTCCGGAATGATGATGGTTTCGGGATTCGACTCCCTAACTCGAAGCGGATTGATCCTTAGGGACAGCGAACCAAAGCTCACCGGAGGAAGGGCGATTGACCTGCCCGGTGAATTTCGGACCAATTGAAGCTTGAGAAAATGGTCTCTTCTGCAAGGAGAGACGGGAATGAAGCAGGGACGATTCAGTAACGAGCAGATTGTTCGGATACTGCGTGAGACGGA
>Ga0208125_100045_pt1 | contig 137839 bp, 129 predicted proteins | sample LakWasM128_HOW14_2_FD_183938 | JGI IMG/M metagenome (GOLD analysis project Ga0208125, IMG submission 183938) | Freshwater sediment methanotrophic microbial communities from Lake Washington under simulated oxygen tension - Sediment Metagenome... | ecosystem: Environmental > Aquatic > Freshwater...
TCTATATTTATTGAGTATTCTATTGGATCTTCAGTCATTTGATTTTTAGATTTTTGACTAACTCTTTGAGTAAGTTTAACGTTTGTTTGTTAGTGGCAGTCGCTATATTGCTGCTAGTTTGATTTTTAGCATATTGCATTGAAGAGTATAACGCTGATATTTCTAGTATTTCAACGGCTTGATTTGGTAAGGCTTTAGCGGCACGTTTACCAAAGTTAATTGCACCTTCATGCCTTAGTTTAGTCACACCAGCTTTAGAGAGTTTCTTCAAAAACTGTTGATAAATTTTGTTTGTTGGGTTTGGCACAATGCCGTTATTGCGCAGCAACAAGTAGCTTACAAAAAGCATCAGAGCAATCATAGTCACGACTAATATCAAACCGATATCTTCCCATGCAATATCTTTGTTAATGAGTTTTTTGAGCAGCGCGAGTTGCTTGTCTTGGTCGTAGCCTAGTACCCATTGATTCCAGCCATTATTGAATGCATCCCAGTTCATGTAGAGATTTTTCAGCACAGGGTAATCTTGGCGTGAGAGTAAAGGTAACAAATTGGAATCTGGTAGTGCTGACCCAATTCCAAATTCTATGCGGTCTGGAGATACAGCAGAGGTTGGGTCTACGCGCACCCAGCCTTTATCTTCTAACCAGACTTCCGCCCACGCATGCGCGTCAGATTGGCGAACGATAAGGTAGTTGCCATTCGGGTTAATTTCACCGCCCTGGTAGCCTGTAACGATGCGCGCGGGCACGCCTGCTGCTCGCATCAAATAAACAAAGCTGCTGGCATAATGCTCGCAAAATCCACGTTTGGTATTGAATAAAAAGTCATCAACGGGTTCTTTGCCTAACCTTGGCGGTGCAAGCGTGTAGACGAAGGTTTGCTCACGAAACATCCTGAGCGCGGCTTCTGCAATGGCGGTTGGAGATTTATTTTCGCTGACCCATTTAGCGGCAAGTTGGCGGGTTTTAGGATTTTCATCCTCTAGTAATTGTAACGCCATCGTGCGTTCATGTTCACTTAACTTAGCGCCTAATTTGTAATGCAAGTATGAATGACCTTGATAGCGAATGCGCGTGCGAACTGGCTCTTTGGAGAGCACCTGCATATCATGTTTAATGTGAGCTTCGGCTGGTAATGTGCTCGATGCCATTTCGGGTAAATCAAGCATTAATAGCCAATTACGGTTATGTGGCTCTAGCGTGATAGTGTAATCAGTAGCTTCGCCTGATTTTTCTACTGTTTCTGTTGGCAAAGGAATGTTGTCGCTAGTCATTTGCCAGCGCCGACCTTCTTGATGCCACAACACTGGACCGCGCCAGTAGAGCTGATTGTTTGCAGGAATCGCAGATTTGAACTCCACACGAAAAGCGATTTTGCTAGATAAGCTGAGCTGACTGATGTTGCCGGGTTCCATGCTGTCTGAAAGCCCAGTCATACCGCTATAAGCATCTTGTGGAATGCCCCAAATCGGCCCTGGAATACGTGGAAACAGAACAAATAACACCAGCATGATAGGCGTAGCTTGCAATAGTAATTTACCTGCCAGTTTTGCTTGAACTTTCCATATTTGCGGGCTGACGATTGTTTGCTTACTTTGATGGCTCACGCTGATAAGGCATGCTGTAAACCCCGTCAATGCGAGTAACACAGCCAGAAAAACCCAGATGGCTTGTGTGAAAAGTAGGATATTAACCGTGAGGAAGTAACTTAATACCACCATCACAACAAAGTCGCGTTTAGTTCTGGTTTCAAGTAACTTCATTGAAATCATGACGGCTAGCAAGCCAACGCTCGCATCTCGCCCAAACAAGGAGCCGTAAGTGACTAAAACAGCTATACCCCCTGCAATCGTTAGCGGAAAGCGCAGCCAAAGTTTTGGGTAAGCCCAATTGTATTTTTCAATTAAATAGCGCCAAATTGCAAATACCACAAAACAAGCAGGCACCCAGTTTTCCAGGTTGAATGCATAAAGCGTAAAGGTGATACTTAACGAGAGCAATAACCAAATAATGGCTAGCATGCTGACTTTAGTTTCTGTGTCGGTATGATTCTCCATTACATCAGCGCCAGCGCAGTTAAACATTGGTGATAATGGGCATCGCCAGTACTAGGTTGAATGCTGAGTTGTGGCAAACGTAGGCCGTATTTCAAATGCTGCGCGTCTGCATCTACCACCCAGCGCGTGAGCTGACTGATGCGTAATTCCAGATTGTTGCCAGTTGTTGCATTAAAATCTAACCACAAGGTAGAGCTGGCCTCACCCTGAAACTGTTTAACCAGCAAACCTTGTTCGCGAGAAGAGGCTTTCCAATCAACGCGTTTAGGCGAGTCGCCAAACTGGTAGTTACGGTGCCCAGCAAAATCATCATCACCTTGCGTGGTTGATAACTGTCCCGTAGCGCCATCGGCATCTGCACTAGGCAATATTTGACTGCGCAAGCTTGGGTTAGGGTATATCAGGCATTGGTTTGCCGTTTCTGCATATGCCCAAACATGAAAGAGTGATACCGGAAACTCGGTGTTAAATGTAATGCGCGGCGCTTTTAGCCACCCGCGCTTTTGGCTGCGTAAGGATAATCTAAATATGCCTTCATCAAGTGCAGGAACATCTTGAAGATCATCCTCTTGGTCTGCAAACGTTGCAAAGATACTGTAGCGGGCACGATTGCTATCATCAATAACGGCCAGTTCAAAAACTGCTTCTTCACCAGCAAATACTGGGTTTGCACGTTTTGCTTCGATTTTTAAGTTAGCTAAATTACGCCAAGTATGCAACATGCTAATTAAACCTAATCCAGTCAATAAAAACGTGATGGCAAAGCCTAAACTGATGGAGTAGTTAATTGAACCTGTGAGCAGACCTATCAATAACACGCCATACATCCAGCCAAACCGTGTCGGTAATATGTAAATATGCCTGCGGCTTAACGTCGTGGTTGAATCTATGGCGATTGCAGTGCGAAACCAAGTTTTTGGCGAACTGAGTTTAAAGTCAGGTTTGAAACTGGACTCACTCGATAGGTTTAAGTTTTTTGCCATACTGAACGCCAAGCTTAAACAGCGACAGATTTTAGCAGTTGGGCGATATTATCTACGCTACCTGTTAATGTGCTATTACTGACCAATCGGTGACCCGCTACGCTAGGTAATATAGCTTGAATATCCTCTGGAATAACATGGTCACGACCATCTAACATTGCCCATGCTTGTGCGCATTGCTTTAAGCTCAAACCTGCGCGTGGCGACAAGCCTGCATTAAATTGTGCAGATTGGCGTGTGTATTTTAAAATGGCTTGTAAGTAGTCTAGCAGCGCATCCGAAACATGAATTTCATGGCAAGCGTCTTGTAATGATTGTAATTGTTTGGCATCAATCACAGGGCTTAGTTTTGCCAGTTGCTCACGACCACCATTGCTTTGTAAGAGTCTACGTTCTGAAGCTGCGTCAGGGTAGTTAATGGTAATGCGCATCAAAAAGCGGTCTAGCTGCGATTCTGGTAATGCAAAAGTGCCGATTTGTGAACTCGGATTTTGCGTGGCTATCACAAAAAATGGTTGGGGCAGGGTGTAAGTGACAGCATCTATGGTCACTTGGGCTTCTTCCATTACTTCAAGCAATGCGCTTTGTGTTTTGGGTGTGGCGCGATTGATTTCATCGGCTAATAAAACATTGGTAAATATCGGACCGGGGTGGAATTTGAAATTGGCTGCATTTCTATCGTACACAGAAACACCAAGCACGTCGGCAGGTAGTAAGTCGCTAGTGAATTGTACGCGTTGAAACTGTAAACCTAACACCTGTGCCAAAGTATGTGCCAAGGTGGTTTTGCCCATGCCAGGCAGATCTTCTATGAGTAAATGCCCTTTAGCCAGTATGCAGGCTAGGGCGAGTTTGATTTGTTGCTCTTTACCTAAAATGACTTCACTGGTTTTGGCAATAATGGCATCGGTGATTTTTTTCATGTGCGTAATTCAAAAAGGAATTCAAAACATGATGATACAGATAAAGCTAAATTAAAGCTTAGTCTGATGGTTGTTTTTGGCTCCAACGTATCAGCACGTAAAGCACGCCCATCATAAACGCACCGCCAGCCCACATGCCGACTTCTGAAAAGGTTGGCGCTGCATCTTGCACTGGCATCACGATTAATTTACGTAAAAACAATACCAGTACGACTTCGATAAAAGTTTCGACAGCTAGCTTGCTTCCATTCAAGTAGCGAATTTCTGCTGAAATAAGTGCCGAAATAGACCATAGCAACATGAGTGTGCCTAAGGCATGTAGAAAACCATGTACTAGATTGTGTGCATATGCGGCTTCTTGAACATCTTTAAAGAACAGCCAGGTGAACATGATAACTGAGGTGGCGAGCGCCAAGCCGATGACGATGTGTGCGAAACCGTTTAGCCAAAGCATAGCTTTAACCGCTAGTCTATTGAGGGGAGCGAACTCTTCAGGTAGCTGGTCTTGTGTCATGGCTTATCATATAGTTATATAAAAATTAATTATAAGCCGTAGAGCTATTAAAAACATCAATGCAGCTTAATCAATCAATGATTATGCCAATCAACTCAGAAAGCTAGATTAGCAACTCATTTTTACATGAGTAGTTCGTCTAAAGTCAGTTGTTTTAATTTTTCAATTAGCCATTGTTGTGCTTTGCCACCTTTGTTATGCCAAGCAAGGTAACTTGTGACTTTTGGCTTAGGTTCAGCTACAACTTTTAATACCAATTCCCCAGTGGCAACATGTCGTTCAGCCATTCTTTTCGGTAAATATCCCGTACCTAAACCTGCAATCTGCGCCTGAAGTTTAGCTTGCATGTCAGGAACTGATAGCACTTCTTGGCCATTAATAATGCCAGAAGTTTTTGGCTCTAAGCTACGTGAGCTATCGGAGGCTGATACTGCTCGATATTGTTTGAGGTCAATATTTTGTAATGGCTCTGGTATTTGCGCCAATGGATGACCGACTGCAACCGCATAATGAAACTCCAGAATACCGATTGCTTTAGTTGTATAACTACCCGCGTGAGGACCTTCACCCGGAGCGCCAACTGAAATTGCCGCACGACCAGATACTAAAGCATCCCAACTTCCGCCGTAAACTTCTCGTATCACTTTTAGACGTGTACCGAAATTTTGTGCATAGAACTCATCTATTACCTTATATAGCGCATCTAAAGTAAACAATTCGCTAATAGCAATAGTCAGTTCGGTTTCCACACCGCTGGCAACGAGCTTCACGTGAGATTCAAGCTCGCTGGCGGCATTGAGTAAATATCGCCCCTCACGTAATAGTTCGGCGCCAGCTTCGGTAAGCTCGGCTCTATGCCCGCTGCGGTTGAATATTGCGACACCTAAATCTTGTTCTAGCTTACGTACTGTATACGTAATAGCAGATGGCACGCGGAATAAGGACTCAGCCGCAGCAGCAAAGCTTCCTTTGCTTGCAATAGCGTCTAGTACTTCTAGAGATTCTAAAGATATTTTAATAGTCATAATAATCATTATAGTAGTTGAATGTTATAGTTGAATAGCTATATTTACATCAAACTTTTTGAACTGTATGTACAAAAATATCCACTATTAGGCGAAAGGCATCTCACATATAGTAGTTATACAAACACTAATGTGCTTTCAAATGGCTTGTTTGTGGGCTTTGTATGGATTTTGTATGGTGTTTTTTTAGTGAAAAAATTAAAAATAAATGTTGCCTAAAATTAATTAAAGTCAAATTTCATGAAAGAAAATTGTGAAACCGAGCCTAAGTAACACAACATTAAGAAAATCTGCCGACAGAGGGTACGTTAATCAGGGGTGGCTAGAAAGCTATCACTCATTTTCTTTTACCGGATATTACGACCCCGCACATATGCATTACTCAGTGCTGCGTGTGATTAATGAAGATGTATTTGAGGCAGGTCATGGTTTTGACATGCATCCACATAAAAACATGGAAATTATTACCTATATGTTGCAAGGTGAGTTGCGGCACAAAGATAGTCTTGGCCATACTTCCATTATTAAAGCGGGTGACGTGCAGTGTATGACAGCAGGTACCGGCATTGTGCATAGTGAAATGAATGCCTCTAACACTGAAGCGGTGCATTTATTACAAATTTGGATATTCCCAGAACGTAAATTATTAGTACCTGGTTATAAAGAACAGCATTTCACTCAGGCTCAAAAGCAAAATCGTTGGTGCCTAGTTGTCTCGCACGATGGTCGCGAAAGTTCGCTTAAAATACACCAAGACATTTCACTTTTTGCCACATTACTGAGTGAAAACGAGTCATTGGATTACATGTTGCCTACTCATAGAAGTGTTTATATTCAACTTGCCAGTGGTGAGGTTGACGTCTGCGGGCAGCATTTATCTGCGGGTGACGCATTGATGGCAGATGGTTCAAAGGAGTTTACATTTAAGGCAATAGCGCAATCAGAAATACTTTTGTTTGATCTGCCTATTCATCATTCAGTGGATATTATGCAGCAGTAGTGAACGTTGTAATATATCGGCTGGTCGAACTCCGCTAAACTGGTAAAGTTAAAAATAACTTTTTATCTGACAGAACAGGGCGGTATTCATGAAAAAACATCTCTTAAAAATATCAGTTTTATTCGCATCCATGTTGCTTTCAAACTTGGTTATGGCCGATCCTGATACTTATCGTATCGACAACACCCATAGTTTTGCAAATTGGACGATCCGCCATGTGGCATCTAAAACCTCCGGTACTTTTAGCGACGTGACTGGTAAGTTGATAATCGATTCAACAAATTTAGCGAACTCATCAGTCATGGCGAAAATAAACGTACTAAGTGTTAGTTCCAGCCATGCTAAACGAGATGAGAACATCAAAAAGAAAGAATATTTAGATGCGGCTAATTTTAATCAGATGACTTTTGTCAGTACTAAAGTCACTGTGAGCAATTCTTCTGCCAGTAATGCCACCGAAGGTATGTTGACTGGAAATTTCACTATGCACGACGTGACTAAAGAAATATCTTTTCCATTTAAAGTACTAGGTTTTGGTTCAGATCCTTGGGGTGGCTACCGAGTGGGTATTGAAGCACATACCTTGATTAAGGCATCTGACTACGGCTTCGGATGGGCAAGAAAAGCAGGGGCGCCTATAGGTGACGACATTGAAGTCACATTGTTAATAGAGGGCGTTAAACAGCCAGCAGAGACTGTCATCAAGTAATCATTTTTAAGTAATATCCTTCGCGTAATTTATATCGCACATTCATCGCAATCATATGGAGAAATACATGGCATTAGATTTATTCAGTCCTATCAGTTTGGGTTCAATTGCACTTAAAAATAGAATGGTGATGGCGCCATTGACGCGCAATCGGGCAGGTGAGGGCGGCGTACCGCAAGCCATTAATGTGGCATATTACGAACAACGTGCAACGGCAGGTCTAATCATTACCGAAGCTACGCCGATATCAACCATGGCACATGGTTACCCAGCTTTGCCTGGTATATATACAGATGCACAAGTTGCAGGCTGGAAAAAGGTCACTGACGCAGTCCACGCTAAAGGCGGAAAAATCGTCTTGCAGTTGTGGCATGTAGGTCGGATTTCGCATCCAACTTTATTGCCTAATGGCGTGCTACCAGTTGCGCCATCCGCCATCAAACCAGCAGGTAAAGCCTTTACTTATCAAGGTTTGGTAGATTATGTAGAGCCGCGCGCATTAGATGCCAGCGAGATTCCAGGAATCATTGCGGATTATGTACACGCGGCTAAATGCTCACTCGCTGCAGGTTTTGATGGCGTGGAAATACATGCCGCCAATGGCTATTTGCTAGACCAGTTTTTACGTGATGGTACGAATAAACGTACAGATAATTATGGTGGTAGCTTTGAAAACCGTGCTCGCTTGTTGATAGAAGTTACCAAAGCGGTTGTTGCAGTTGCTGGGTCAGACAAGGTTGGTATTCGCATCTCACCAGTTAATCCATTCAATGATATGCAAGATAGCCATCCTCAAGCCTTATTTAATTATGTGGTAAGCGAGCTGAATCAATTTAATCTTGCTTATTTACATGTGCTTGAGGGCGGCGTTCATGGCGGAGGAGTTGCAGATCCGTTTGATTTTGCGGCATTACGTCAACTGTTCAAAGGCGCTTACTTAGCTAATCTAGGATATGACAAAGCGCGTGGTAATGCTGCCATTGCTGACGGTCAAGCTGATGCGATTGCTTATGGTGTGCCATTTATCGCTAATCCAGATTTAGTGCAACGCTATAAAACAGATGCTGCACTCAATGAAGCAGATTCAAATACATTTTATGGTGGAAGCGAAAAAGGTTACACTGATTATCCTTTTTTAAACGCCTAATTTGGAGTAAATACCTTCATGCACAATCCAGCAATCACCCAAGTCAACATTGATGAAACCCTAGCTAACCGTTGGAGCGGTCGTGCCTTCGATGCAGCAAAATCGGTCAGCACAGAACAGATTATTGCATTGCTTGAAGCGGCTCGCTGGGCGCCATCTTGCTTTGGTGATCAACCATGGCGCTTTATTGTGTGGGATAAAAATACAGATGCTCAAGCTTGGCAACAAGCATTTGACTGCTTAGCACCAAGTAACCAAGCTTGGGTGAAAGACGCTTCTGTGCTTTTATTAGTGTGTGCGGGTAGTTTGTTTAACCATAATCAGCAGCCTAATCGTTGGGCGCAATATGACACTGGTGCAGCGGCAGAAAACCTATGCTTACAAGCCTCAAGTATGGGTTTGATGGCGCATCAAATGGGTGGTTTTAATGCAGATCTAACACGTGAAAAATTCAGTATTCCTGCGCAATTTACGCCTATGGCGATGGTTTGCGTTGGTTATGCTGCAGATATTGCAACGGTAACTGGTGAAGCATTAGCACGTGAAACTGCGCCACGCTCACGTCGCCCCTTAAACGAGTTGTTTTTTGCTAATGGCTGGGATCAGCCGATTAATAAATAGGCATTTTAAATATTTGATTAACTATATGGCGTTAAATAGCTAGAAACGCTGTGCTTAACTAAAACTGTTAGGTCTGCTAAAATCTAGTCTGATAGTTACAAATTATTTACAAGTTACTTAAATCATCAAATTAATCAATTAAATTTAGGATCTAGTTATGGCGGTTGTTGCACTCAACAAAGAAAATTTTAAAGAAACAATCGAAAACAATAATTTTATTATTGTTGATTTTTGGGCGCCTTGGTGTGATCCATGTTTAGCGTTTACGCCAACATTTGAAGCAGCTGCTGCAAAAAATCCTGATATTGTATTTGGTATGGTTAACACTGAAGCAGACCCTGAAATTGGTGAGTATTTCGAAGTGAATCAAATTCCAGGTATTTTGGTCATTCGTGAGCAAGCTGGTATTCATGCGCAAGTCGGTGAAATCGGCGCACCAGCGTTAGATGCCATTATTCAATGGGCGCGTGATTTTGATATGACAGAAGTGCGAGCTTATTACGAACAAGAAGCTAAAAAAGCTAACTAGAGGTAACTAGCAGGTTGAACAAAATAAAAAAGCGGCTCTAAGCCGCTTTTTTATTAGCTGTCTAGTGTGTGTCAGAAAGAACCAGTCGTAATTAATCTGAACAAATAATATGCGCCAATCAGCATCATCACATACATCGGCACATCACCACTTTTCTTAGTCTCAGACTTACTTCCAGAGCTCATCCAACGATTAAGCAGCCACAACACAAAGATAATCACTGGAATCATCATCATACTAGTGGTGGATTCGAACAACTTGCCCAGTATCTTTTTTAGTATGCCGTCATCCTTAAAAAATTCCATGGCAATACCCACAATACCAATCAGCATCAAGCCCATACGACCCATTGCAGCTAAAACACTCAATTTACTTTCAGGGGCAATATCCTTATTTTTAAGGTATTTATTTGGGTCTACCTTATCGTTTGGTTTCTGCTTGGCCATATCACATTCCTTAATATTTAAAGCTTATCAGTCTGAATTTTAACTAAATCAATGTTAATTAGAAGCTAGATATTTACTTGGATCTACAGATTTACCCTGACGGCGAATCTCAAAGTGTAATTTTACCGAATTACTATCGGTGTTACCCATTTCGGCAATTTTCTGACCGCGGCTCACTTGTTGGCCTTCTTTAGCCACTATTAGACTATTGTGCGCGTAAACTGATAAATAATTGGCATTATGTTTAATGATGACTAATTTGCCGTAACCTCGTAAGTCTGAGCCGCTGTAAATCACCTTGCCTGCGGCTGCGGCAGTAATTGCCTGACCTGTGCTGCCACCGATATCAAGCCCTTTATTGCTCGCCTCGTTAAAGTTAGCTACGACCTTACCTTTAGTTGGCCATGCCCAATCAATATCTTCATTAGAATCTGTACTTGGTTTTGCGTCAGGAGTTGGTTTTACTTCAGTGCTAGGCTTAGTGTCTATTTTGCTGTCTGGTTTAGGGTCAGTTGCGGATGCTATGACTGGTTTGCTTGTTGGCGTAGTTACTGCCGATTTATCAACAGGTTTCTCGGCGTTTTTGTCAGCGGTTTTTTCAATCGCTTTAGCGACAGGTAAAGGTTTTTTAAGCGCTTCATCACTGTATGGTTCGCGTATGGCTTTAGGTTCAGTAATCGCGACTATGGTTGGCGCTCTAACTACTGTACTCGTAGTTGCAGCGGTGCTGGAACCAGCATCTGTATTGATAGGCGTAATTTCGACGCCATCACTAGTAGTGGTTGGCACTGGCTTTGTTTCAGCTGTTGCTGATTTATCTTTTAACGCGTTAAATTTGAGGGTTTGCCCAACATTGATATTGTATGGCGCGCTAATATTATTCGCCTGAGCAATATCTTTATAGTAGTAACCAAACTCAAGACCGATACTAAATAGCGTATCACCTTTTTTAACGATATAAGTATCTGGCCGCCAGTCACCCGTTTTGTAAGTGGGTCTATTCGGTTTTTTTGCAGTGTTTACAGTATTAGTTGCGCTGGGTTTGCTTGTTGGTAAGCGATCAATGACTGGTGCTGGAGGGGTGCTGCTACAGCCTGCAAGGAATGCAAAGATGATTAAATATAAAGCGTTGCGCATCGTTATGATGTGCCCCCTAGTAAAGGCACAAACTTCACTGGCTCGAGCTTAGTGTGACGATAATCTTTTTGAGTGTGTCGCTCTACAAGATATAAAATTTGTTCATCTGTGCCCACAGGAATCACTAGACGCCCGCCAACAGCGAGTTGATCTAATAAATCTTGCGGCATATGACTGGCAGCAGCAGTAACGATAATACCGTCGTATGGTGCATACTCTGCAATGCCTATATTGCCATCAGCATGACCTAACTTTACATTTACACATTTGAGTTCACGCAGGTGACCACGAGCTTTCATCACCAAAGGGCGAATCCGTTCAACGGAGTAGACTTCTTTAGCAAGTTTGGACAATACCGCAGTTTGATAACCGCAACCCGTGCCAATTTCCAGTACTTTATCGAGTGGTTTGCCGTTACGTAGAATCTCTGACATGCGCGCCACGATATAAGGCTGTGAAATTGTTTGACCAAAACCTATGGGGAGCGATACGTCTTCATAGGCGCGAATCGACAATGCTTCATCTACAAAGATGTGCCTTGGAGTACCGCCTATGGCTGAAAGCACCACTTCATCTTTGATGCCTTGCTCGCGCAAACGCACTAACATGCGGTCACGCGTGCGCAGAGATGTCATACCTATGCCTGACTGGGTTGGAGGTCTTGCGAGAGCCACTATTAGTTCTTTCCTGCGTTATTCTTTTCAGTACTGCTAATATCGAGGTTAAGCCAGCCTTTAATTTCGGCAAGTTGCGAGTGGTTAGTTAAGTCTACTTGAATCGGCGAGAGTGAAACTTTGTTATTCGCTACTGCGTAAAAATCTGTGCCTTCGCCGCCATCATTCGGCTGCCCAGCTGCGCCTACCCAATACACCGTTTCGTTACGTGGTGTCTGGAGCTTTATCACAGGCTCAGCTTTGTGGCGCTTACCTAAACGAGTCACCACGCGGCCTTGCAACTCGCTATATGGAATGTCAGGTACGTTCACGTTTAACAATGTGGCTGATTTAAAGCCGACTTTTTGGTAATGCTGCACTAGTTCAACCGCAACTTTTGCCGCAGTTTCAAAATAGGTGGAGTTATGTTGCGACATCGAAATCGCAATTGATGGAATGCCCAGTAAATAGCCTTCCATCGCTGCAGCCACCGTGCCTGAGTAAATCGTATCATCACCCATGTTCGCGCCATCATTAATGCCACTAATCACCATGTCTGGCATGGTGTCCATCAAACCTGTCAAGGCGATATGTACGCAATCTGTTGGTGTGCCATTGACATAAAAAAAGCCATTTGCGGCTTTTTTAACGCTTAGCGGTCTATCTAATGTGAGCGAGTTGCTCGCGCCGCTTCTATTTCGCTCGGGGGCAACTACTGTGATGTCGGCAATCTTAGCAATGTGCTCAGCTAAAATATTAAGGCCTGGTGCAAAATAACCATCGTCGTTGGAAAGTAGTATTTTCATACGCAGCTTGATGCTAAAAGAGTTTTCATATGCAAATTATAGTGTAAGACGGGCTGTTTAGTACGTCGCAACACTAAAAAATGCTTGAAAAGGGAAAATGTCCGAAAAGTAGCGCGTAATTGAGGATTAGCCTTGTTTTAAAGCAAAGCTTTTAAGCTAATCCTCAGTGTTGTACAGTTAACTACAAGCCACTTCTTTAAGGTCGGCCTCAGGGAATTCAGGTTTTAGTTTTTTAAGCTCAATGACTTCAGTGTCTGTCAATTTGTTAAATTGCAAACTAGCGTGCCCCTTGCCTTGGTTGCGCAAGGCTTTCACCACATCTTTAACGCCTTTGGCTCTAAGCTCATTCAGTAAGTTGGTAGCGAGTTGCTCATCTTCAAAAACGCCAAATGAGATGGCATTTTTCCATCGTGCATCTTGCACAATATACAAGTCTTGAATGCCTAGCGCTTTTAATTCTAATGCCTTAGCTTGCGCCGCTTCCACTGATTTTAGTGGCTGTTTATATACCCAAAAACGTTTAGCTTCTAGCGAAGACTGTTCTTTAACGATAGTTTGTATCGATAAATTTGATACGGCGGTTTGCGCGCTAGTCAAACTAGCGGCTGAAAATACGCCCCATTCATAACACGTTGTTTTTATCGGCGCTGGTTCTGGCGTAGGTGCTGGAGTGGCATTTGCAGTTGTTGCAGCATCTACAGTAGGCGGCGCAGTTGTGTTTGAGTTCGCTGTAGCTACAGCAGCATCTTTTTTAGGTAGAGCATCAATCTGTTTTTGGGTCAGAATACTGATTTTTTCAGGGTGTATGGCAAGCAATGCTGCTTTTGGCGCATTAGGTAAAATAAGTTCTTTATTGAAATAGGTTAATAAACCTACGTTAATCAATACTAATAACCATACCAACTTTTTCATTGCTGTTTACTCTTCGTAAGGTTTTCAGGCGCAAAATTGTCTATCAGAAACAGGCCGCGTAAGACCAAATTATCTACGATTAATGCAAGGTTTGTCACGTCACTCAAAAGATTATCTTTGATGAGCTGCGCGTTACCGCCGCTGATGAAAATATAAGGTGCTTGTCTGCTCTCAGGGTTGAGCGCAACAAGCGCAGTATGCATTTGCTTGATTGCACCACAAGCAGCATTAATCGCGCCTGAGCGCATAGCATCAGCAGTGTTTTTCGCAAAAATATCCTGATATTGGTTTGTTACAGATGATGCTGATTTTTCTGCTTGAACATTAGGCAACTGCGCAGTTGCCAGACCTAAACTTTGTTGCATTAAATGGATACCAGGCAAAATCACTCCACCGATGAACTCGCCTTCACCATTGTTGCTCGTCAGCGCATCTATAGTCAGCGCAGTACCCGCATTCACCACCACGCAAGACCTTTGCTTAATGTGCCAAGCTGCGACTAGCGCTGCCCAGCGGTCAGTACCAAGCTTTTCTGGATGATCATAACGGCTACTTACGCCGCATTCGTTTGCTTTTGCTGTTATCCAATGGGTAGGGATGTGTTTCGGCAGTATTTCTTCAAGTTGTTTTTTGATGTACTCACCAGCCACGTTTGAAATGATGATGCGTGCGGCGTCTGGTAATTTTGTGTATACGATTTCAGCGTTCAGGCAGGCGCCGTTGACTAGCAGCGTGCCGTTCGTGTCAAATAATACCCACTTAACGCGGGTGTTGCCAGCATCTATGGCTAATAAATAATTCATTTTATGAAGCCCGCAAACTAATTTCGCCCGATGAAAAGCGCTGTTCACCAGCGGCTGTACTTACCAACAAATTGCCATCTTCAGCTACGTTAACGACAATACCTGTCGTTTCACTGCCATCGGTGTGCAACATTCTAACCGCTTGTTGATGATAAGCATGGTAGCTCGTCCATTCATCGCGCACATTCGCAAAGCCACGTTGTTCAAACGTGCTGAGAACATCAGTTAAATGTTTAAGCAGTTCGCCAAGCAGCAAGTTGGGATTGATGGGTGTTTGCGTCACGCTAGATAAATCCGTGGCGGGTTGGTCTATTTGTTGTTTGATGCTTGTCGGCAGATTTAAATTAATGCCCACACCAATCACCGCAGCGCTTGGGCCTTCCATATCGCCTTGCAATTCAATCAAAATACCTGCTAATTTCTCGCGACCAATTAGCACATCATTCGGCCATTTGAGCTGCGCTTGCGTTACTCCGAAGTGGTGAAGGGCGCGAATTAAGGCAATGCCTACCGCCAAACTCAAGCCAGATAAACCTGCTGCACCACATTGAAAACGCCATAAAAGTGAAAAAGTTAAACTAGCGCCCAAGCCTGCTTGCCAAGTACGACCACGTCTGCCGCGGCCGTTGGTTTGTAAGTTGGTAGCAACGCAGTTGGCGTGCGCTTGCCCCGCACTTAGTTTCTTCATCAAATAGGTATTGGTTGATTCTAAGTGGTCATGAACCTCCAATTTCAGCAAAGCGCTTTGTGACCCCATGGCGCTTAATATGGCTTGTTCGTCCAGCAGCGTGACTGGCTGCGGTAATTTATAACCGCGTCCGCGTACTGAAAAAATATCAATGCCGAGCTTTTCTGCGTCTTGAAGTGCATTCCACACCGTGGCGCGTGAGACTTTTAATTGCTGCGCAATGGTTTCACCCGAGTGGAATTTTCCATCGGTGAGCAGTCTTAAAATTGGGAAAGTGAGTTCGTTCATAACGGTGAGAAGTTTATCACAGGGCAAATTTAAACCCACAAGGTTAAAATTAAAACATGGCTAAAGTAAGTTATATCAAGTTAAGGCAAGCCGTGCTTCAACAGTGTAAAATAAGCACAATTATTTCGACTTCAAAATTTAAGTTAAAAACATGTCATCAGAAAAAGCACCCATTCCTTTAGGCTCAAATTTTATTCGAGCAATTGTAGATAAAGACCTTGAACAAGGCGTTTACGCATCACGCAAATGGGCGGGCAGCCCTGGCGATGCGGCGCATCAAGCTGCAGGTCAGCCAGATCCAGCTAAGATTCGCACACGCTTTCCGCCCGAGCCAAACGGTTATTTGCATATTGGTCATGCCAAAAGTATCTTTTTGAATTTTGGTTTAGCGCGTGATTACAACGGCGTGTGCCACATGCGTTTTGATGACACCAACCCAGAAAAAGAAAGTCAAGAATACGTTGATAGCATTACCGATTCTGTTAAATGGCTAGGTTTTGGTTGGGAAAAAACATGGGCAGATGGTAATAGCGAGTCTAGTTTGTACTTCGCCAGTAACTATTTTGATTTTATGTACCGCGCGGCTGAAAGCCTGATTGAAAACGGTCACGCTTACGTTGATAGCCAAAGCGCAGAAGAGATGCGCATTAACCGCGGCACGCTGACTGAAGCAGGTAAAAACTCACCGTGGCGTGATCGCACAGTGGCTGAGAACCTTGCACTTTTCCGCGAAATGCGTGATGGCAAACATGCAGATGGCAGCTTGATTTTACGTTCTAAAATCGACATGGCTTCGCCTAACATCAACCTGCGCGACCCAGCTATTTACCGAGTGCGCCGTGCGCATCACCACAACACTGGCGATAAATGGTGCATCTACCCGATGTACACCTTTGCGCACCCAATTGAGGACGCGTTAGAGCAAGTGACGCATTCAATTTGTACGTTAGAGTTTGAAGACCAACGTCCATTCTATGATTGGCTATTAGAGCGCCTTGCCGAAGCTGGCTTGCTAGCGCATCCGCTACCAAAACAATACGAATTTGCGCGTTTAAACCTCACTTATGTGGTGCTATCAAAACGTAAACTCATCCAATTGGTAGAAGAAAAGCACGTCAGCGGTTGGGACGACCCACGCCTGCCAACGCTAGCAGGCGCGCGCCGTCGTGGTTATGTGGCAGAGGGCTTTAAACTATTTACAGACCGCATTGGCGTAAGTAAAGCAGATTCATGGATTGATTACTCAACCTTTGAAGACTGCATGCGCGAAGTGCTTAACCTTAATGCAGAGCGCCGCATTGCCGTGTTAGACCCAATCAAATTGGTCATCGACAATTATCCAGCAGACCAAGTGGAAGATTGCTTCGCACCAAACCACCCACTAAAACCAGAACTAGGCAAACGTGTAGTGCCGCTCACCCGCGAACTATGGATAGAGCGCGAAGACTTTATGGAAGTACCAAGCAAAGGCTATTTCCGCCTCACGCCAGAAGGCATGGTGCGCTTGCGTTACGGTTACTTGGTGAAATGCACAGGCTGCGAAAAAGATGCTAATGGCAATGTGACTATAGTGCATTGCGAATATCTACCAGATACCAAATCAGGCACACCAGGTTCAGATAGCGTAAAAGTAAAAGGCAATATTCACTGGGTTTCCGCACAACACGCTTATGAGTGCGAAGTGCGCTTGTACGACAGACTGTTCAAAGAAGCGCATCCGGGTGAAGGCGATAGAGACTTCTTAACCGACATCAACCCAAATTCAGTCACTGTCATCACGGCGCAATTAGAACCAAGCTTAAAAGACGCTAAAACCGAAGATAGCTTCCAATTTGAGCGCCATGGCTACTTTGTGGCAGATAAGAAAGACAGTGTGGCAGGTAAGCCTGTTTTTAATAGAACGGTGACTTTGAAAGATGCTTGGCAGAAGTAGTTTTAGTTAATGAATATTTCAGATTTTTCGATTAATAAAATAGGAGAGTTTATTGCTGGGGACATTGCAGGATGGCCTTATCGCCGTGGCATCGATTTAGTTGAATTTTTTAATAAGCATGGCTTTCGTGATGTATATGGAGAAGGGTTCCCAACTAGAAAGGTTTTTGCACAAGCAAAAGTTAAAGAGTTAAATGGAAAATCTAAACTCAAGGATGTTATCCGTGAAATGCTTGACCCACGACTTTGGATTGATTTTCATAGTGGGAATATTGAAGAAGCAGTTAAAAAAACTAATGAGCTTTTACAGTACGACGGTTACGAAGTGGTACAGGATGGAAGCTTTTATAAAGTAAGAGAATTATCGGGCTCGGTTATTGAGGTCGAAACCAGATTTGACAAGTCATCAGAGTTATCTGAGTTATTAATTGATGAGCAAATTCGAAAATGCAAAGAAAAAATAGAACTTGGTGATTACTCTGGTGCAATTACTAATGCAAGGTCTTTAGTTGAAGCTGTATGTATAAACATAGAGATGGAGCTAGAGTCAGAGCCTCAAGATAATGATGGTGATTTGAACAAACTTTTCAATAGAACTAGAAAACTCCTAAATCTAGACCCGAGCCGAAAGGATATATCAGATTCTTTGAAGCAAGTTTTATCTGGGCTATCTAATATTGTTTCTGGATTGGCTGGGATGCGTAACAAGATGTCAGATGCGCATGCAGGAAACTACAAACCAAGCCGTCATCACGCAAAGTTAGCAGTAAACGCGGCCAAAACATTGGCTGACTTTCTCTTTGAAACTAAAAGTTATCAAAAAGAAAAGGGCGTAATCGGTCCCAATGTGAAAAAGTAAATTAAAAGTTTTTATAAATATGCATTTTATCCCAGTTAGCTTAGAACGAGCCTACCGTCTCCTAAACCACGGTCCCACCATACTTGTTTCTGCTCGCCATAACGATAAACAAAACATCATGGCAGCGGCATGGGCTTGTGCACTGGATTTTGACCCACCTAAAATCACGGTGGTGATTGATAAAAGTGCTTACACCCGCGAATTGATTGAGGCGTCAGGTACGTTTGCCATTAACGTGCCGTGTGTGGCGCAAGTCGATATTGTGCGCAAAGTGGGGACGACTTCTGGGCGTGATCTGAAAGATACTGATAAATTCGCCGAGTATGGTTTGGAAACTTTCTCTGCGACTGAAATTGATGCGCCTTTGCTGAAAGGCTGCGTGGCGTGGTTGGAGTGTAAGCTGATCCCAGAGCCGCATAATCAAAATACTTACGATTTATTTATTGCTGAAGTGGTTGCGGCGCATGCGGATGAGCGTGTGTTTTCAGATGGTCATTGGCATTTTGAAGGTCATGATGAGCTGCGCACCACACATCACATTGCGGGTGGGGCATTTTTTGCAACGGGTGTGGCAATTCAGGCTTAGGCATCCATCATGCAGCAAACACCGCTCCTCATTGCTACCCTTAAAAAAGCGCTTAAAGCCAATAACGTAACTTATAAAATCTTGGCGGATAAGCTGGGGATGAGTGAGTCGAGCATTAAACGTATTTTTGCTGAAGAGAGTTTGTCTTTACAGCGTTTAGAGCAAATTTGCGCGCTGATTAATATTGACTTATCTGACCTAGTGCAGATGATGAACCGCGATAAACCGCGCATTAGCGAGCTAACCGAGGAGCAAGAAAAGGTCGCGGCGGCGGATATGCGTTTGCTCGGAGTGGCATTTTTGGTGGTAAACGGTTGGGCATTTGATAATATTCTGGCGCGCTACCCCATTAACCCTGCGGACTTGGTGCATTATCTGTTGGTGTTAGATAAATTACGGGTGATTGATTTAGAGCCTAACAACCGCATCCGATTGCTGATTTCTCCTAATTTCTCGTGGCGCAAAAATGGGCCAATTCAACGTGCTTTAAGCCAAACCGTACAAAAAGACTTTATGGAAGGCGATATTGAAAGCGCAGGCGGTCAGCAGCAGTTTGTTTCAGGCATGCTATCTGCCGCTTCTCGCGACGAGATTTCTAAACACTTAGATCGCTTAAGCTTGTTATTTAACGAACTTAAACATCAGGACCAACGTTTGCCCTTGAGCCAACGCACTGGTTTTAGCATGGCAACCACACTGCGACCATGGCGTGATGGTTTATTAGAGTCCATGATTAAAAAACACGGTAGCCAATAGCTTTAACTCACTTCACTACTTATTCCACCAGAGCGCGCATCGTGTAGCTCTCCTTTTGGTATCAAATTTCAATACTCTTATTCGCTATTGTTGTGGGTAAAGTATCTATTAAATACACTTCAATCTCCCTCATTTAACTGAGTTTTGAATTGGAGTGTTGAAATGCTTATCGCCATTAAGGTCTTGTTACTTACGTTGCTGGCTGACTTTGTTTCTGGTTTTATTCATTGGCTAGAAGATGTGTACGCGAAACCCGGCATGCATTTTATTCACCAAATTGCAGTGGATAACCAATTGCATCACACGCGCCCACGCGAGTTTCTCAGAAAGAACTGGTGGCAGAGTTCATGGGATATTGTTTTAGCTTGTACGGTGCTGATTGCAACTGCTTGGTGGTTTAACGTACTTAGCTGGGAAATTGTGCTGTTTTCAGTGTTGATTACCAACGCCAACCAGATCCATAAGTGGTCGCATCAAAATCACTCAGAAAAACATGCCATTGTGAAATGGTTGCAAACGATGCATATCTTGCAAGGGCCGCGCCAGCACGGTAAACATCATAGTGGCGATAAAAATACGCACTACTGCGTAATGACAAACATGTTGAATCCGCTTTTAGAAAAGATACGCTTTTGGCGTGGGCTGGAAAATTTACTCAGCTTTACTTTCGCTTAACGTAATTTAACGAGTCGCTACCTATAATGGTTTGCATATCGAGAGGTCAGCAGCGCTGCTTAAGTTGACCTAATAAATTAGGAGTTATCATGAAAACCACACAAACGCACGTTAAGTCTCTGTTAGCCACTGTGCTATTTTCTGTTGCAAGTATGAGCTTATCTAATAGTGCATTGGCAGATTCATTTCCGTTTAGCGCAACACCAAGCGCTGCAACTAATGCTGCAAAAGCCGCGACGACGACGTCGCCACAAAAATTGAGCGTTAAGAATGTTGATGTTGATGCGTTTAGTTTTCCATTCTTGCAAGGCGTAGCGCTTACAGCAGAGCAACGTGGCGTGTTTTCGCAAATTCTAAATAAACAAATGCCAGTGATTAGTTCAAATATTGAAACTATTGAATATGCACGTGGCTTGCTGCGTGATATGGCGCTAGCAAAAACTTACGATGAAACGATTGCCAATATTGCCGCGGATAGCATTGCGAATGGCACCGCTAAGCTAGCCGTATTGCAGGCAGAGCGTGAATATCAAGTGTTGGCTTTGTTAACACCAGAACAAGTGAGTGAATTAAGAAAGTAAAACCGAATGTTGATTTAAAGTTGTTGATATTAAGCTGATGTACTTTAGCTTACACCTATCCCCTTGAGTTAGCCTTAATAAGCTGCTCCTTCGCGCACCTAGCTGTTTTAGGTGCGCTTTTTTTACCTAGTTTTGATGTGTAAAGCTAACATTTTATTGCAGGCTGGCATTACAATGGTTTGATATATTCATTTGTAAGCATCACTAGATTATGAAAAAACCTCGTTTACTCCGCCGTAAAAAACATCGTGTAAGTAAAATCGGCTTACCGCCAGGTGCGCTGGTTTATGTGGGCGATGCCGATACTAAACACCTAGCTAAACCCAAAATCAGCAAGATTATCTATGACGCTAGTGGCTTGGTAGAGTGTGAGTTATCGAGTGAAGACCTTGCCGATTTTAAGCGCGATGACACCAAAAAAGTCTGGCTCAATATACATGGTGTGCATGATGCTGCTTTGATTAAGCAAGTGGGCGATTTGTTTCATTTGCATCCTTTAGTGATTGAGGACATTCTCAATACCGAGCAGCGCCCGAAAATTGATGAGTTTGACGAATATATTTTTTTAGAAACACGGCTGTTTTATTATCATGCAGACAGCATGTCGACTAGCTCAGAGCAAATTAGCTTGGTGTTAGGGCATAATTTTTTGCTGACATTCCAAGAGCGATCAACGGGCGCATTTGAGCCCATACGCGAGCGCTTACGCGCAACCCGTGCGCCCATCCGAGATTTAGGCGTAGATTACCTTGCCTATGCTTTGTTGGATAGCGTCGTAGATCGGTATTTCAGCGTACTGGAAGAAGTGAGCGACGCTAGTGAGATTTTAGAGGAACAGCTTTTTAAAAGTCCAACGAATGCAGAGCTACACAGTATTCACCAACTTAAACATTCCAGCATTGAATTGCGCCGCGCGGTGTGGCCGTTGCGTGAGGTAATTAATAGCTTAACTCGTAATGAGAAAGGCTTTTTCAAGCCAGCCACCATGCCTTATTTGCGCGATGTTTACGACCATACCGTCAATTTCATTGAGTCGTTAGAGTCGATACGCGATACTTTGAGTGGCATGATGGATATTTACATGGCGAGTGTGAGCCAGCGCGTGAACTTGGAACTTCGCGCCTTAACCGTAGTGGCTATGTTGTTTATGCCTGCCACGTTGATTGCAGGTATTTTTGGCATGAACTTTAGGCATATGCCATGGACAGACCATGACAACGGTTTTTGGTATGCCCTTGCGATTATGACTGGCATTGCGCTAGTGATGATTTTGATTTTCTGGCGCAGACAGTGGCTGAGTAGTAAGTCATAATTTCTCATCTCGATTATTTGAGATGAGAAACGATTAACCTTTAATCAAAGTTGCATACTTAGCACGAATCTTCGCCGCCTTAGGCGCTGCAACAGCCATGCAATAAGGATTTTCAGGGTTTTTATCAAAGTAGTATTGGTGATAATCTTCGGCTGGGTAAAATGTCTCGGCGCCGTTAATTTGCGTGACGATAGGTGCGCCGTAAACCTGTGCTTCATTAAACTCAGCAATCATTTTTTCAACTGCATCATGCTGTGCCTGATTTTGACAAAACACAGCTGAGCGATATTGTGTGCCTACATCATTACCTTGGCGATTAGGCGTGGTCGGGTCGTGGCTGACTAGGAACACTTCTAACAAAGTTTCAAAGCTCACCGCATCTGCATCAAAACTAATTCTAATACCTTCGGCATGACCTGTATCGCCATTGCAAATAGCTTTATAAGTTGGATTAGTGGTGTGCCCACCGATATAGCCAGATTCAACCTTACTCACGCCTTTTAGCTGGCTAAACACTGGCTCGGTGCACCAAAAACAACCGCCTGCGAAAATTGCAATTTGTTCATTACTCATCATATTCACCTTCAATGTTTTTCAAGAATAATAGTTTTTAAATAAGCCTACAATTGAGTCTTAAGTTTGGGTTAATTCATCTTACAATCATTAGTCAACGCTTCGCCTAAAACATTACACATTACTTATTTTATTTAGCATGTCTTTAAACGCACTCTATGTTGATTTTAACTCTTACTTTGCTTCTGTAGAGCAGCAACTCGTTCCTGAATTACGTGGCAAACCAATCGGCGTGCTGGCTGTAATGGCCGAAACCACGTGCTGTATCGCCGCGAGTTATGAAGCAAAAGCATTTGGTATTAAAACAGGCACCTTGGTGAAAGAGGCACGAAAGCTATGCCCAGAGATGATTTTCGTAGAAGCGCGGCCATCTGTATACGTGACGTTTCATCATAAACTCATTGAGATTGTGGAAAGCTGTACGCATGTGGAAAAAGTGCTTTCGATTGATGAAATGGTCTGCAAGCTCACAGGAAGTCAGCAATTGCCAGCAAATGCACTTAAACTTGCGGCCAAAATTAAGCGTGAAATCAGCAAGCAATTTGATTTTATCCGCTGTTCGATTGGCATTGCACCAAATACTTTTTTGGCAAAAACAGCATCGAATATGCAAAAGCCTGATGGATGTGTGTTGATTGAACAACATGAATTGCCGCAGCGTTTGTACGGACTTAAATTGCGTGCTTTAAACGGTATAGGCAAACAGATGGAAGCGCGATTGAATCGCTTTAAGATCACTACAGTTGAGCAACTGTATGCGGCAAATCGTCAGCAGTTGCAGTCCGCGTGGGGCAGCATAGAAGGTGAGCGTATGTATGACAAGCTGCGCGGCTTAGAGCCTCATTACGTGAAAAATGCGCGTAGTAGTTTGGGGCATTCTCATGTAATGCCTCCAGAACAGCGCAACATTGCTGGCGTGAAGGCCGTGTTGCATCGCTTGTTGCAAAAGGCCTGTATGCGCATGCGTAGTTATGATTTATTGGCTTCAAGAATCAGCGTGAAAGTAAAATTCCGTAATCAACCTAGCTGGGGTCTAGAAAGCGCGATTTCGCCTACCGATAATACTTTGCGCTTGATTGAGGCGCTAGAAGCATTTTTGCAGCATTACCCAAATACTAAGAATGAGCCATATGCAGTTGGCGTATCTTTTTCTGGTTTAGTGACTGCAGATGAAGTGGCGCGTGATTTGTTTCAAATCGAGCCGTTAGAGAATGAGAAAAAGCTCAATAAAGCCATTGATACGCTAAATCTAAAGTTTGGTAAAAACACTATCTATTTTGGCGGTGCGCATGATGCTTTAAAAGATGCGCCTATGCGCATTGCTTTTAACCACATTCCAGATTTGGTGGTGGAGGGTGATGGGGATGATTAAACAGTTTTTACTAAAGATGACAATTCACTTTGCCATGTTGAATATCAATTAAGTTGTCGGTGATTTGCATGATTTCTTTTTTGGAGTGACTAATGTAAATCATCGGGATGTTAATTTCGGTTGATACTAATTTTAAGAACGGCAATATCTGATTTTTCAGTCTGTCATCCAAAGAAGCTAGCGGCTCATCTAGCATTAATAATCTGGGCGAGCTGAGTAGGGCGCGTCCCAAGGCAACACGTTGTTTTTCACCACCAGAAAGTTGATGTGGACGTTGCTTTAATAAAGCTTCAAGTTCTAGCAATGCAACGATTTGTTTCAGCTGAAATTGCTGGTTTTTTACTGGTGTAAAATTTAAGGCATAGCTTAAGTTATGCTCGACGGTCAGGTGTGGGAATAGCCGCCCATCTTGAAATACCAAGCCAATTTTACGTTGATGTATCGGTTTATTGATGCGTGCTTGGCTATCAAATAAGCATTCACCATCAATCACAATGCGGCCACTATCTGGCTGCGTGATGCCTGCAATGATACTGAGTAACGTGCTTTTACCTGCGCCAGAGGGGCCATATATTGCCGTGACACGTTGATTTAGTTGCAGAGATGCATCTAACTCAAAGTGTTTGCGTTTAAGGCGCGCTTGAACTTCAATCATGATGACGACCAATATTCTTATTGGCTTTACGTTCTAGTCTATCGCTGATCATCAATGCGCCCAGTGCCAGCGCCATGCTCAATATGACCAATCGTAGCGCAGGCAAATCGCCATCGGGAATCTGCGTATAGCTATAAATGGCTAATGGTAGTGTACGTGTTTCATTTTCAATATTGCCGACAAAGGTAATGGTTGCGCCAAACTCACCTAGGCTGCGACTAAATGCCAGAATCAAGCCCGTAATAATGCCCGGCATTGACAATGGTAAAGTAATGGTAAAAAATACTTTTAGCGGGTGCGCGCCTAAAGACTGCGCGGCAATCTCCAAGCCTTTATCTACTTGCGAAATCGCCAATCGCGCTGAGCGTACCATCAGTGGAAATGCCATGACAGCAGAAGCCACCACAGCACCCATCCAAGTGAAGGCTAAGCTAATGCCAAAAATATTGTGCAAATATTTACCGATTAAACCTTGGTTGCCGAGTAAAAGCAAAAGCAAAAATCCAGGCACCACAGGCGGTAGCACTAAAGGCAAATGTACAAGGCTATCAAGCAACGATTTACCAAAGAATGACTTTCTGGCAAGCACCCAAGCTACTACAACTGCGGGCACTAAAATCAGCACGACACAAAATAGCGCTACCTTTAAAGATAGCGCTAGTATGCTTATTTCAGATGGTGTGAATCGAAAGATATCTAGCATATAACGTGATTAAAACTCTTATATAAATACTCAAGGCAGATTAGTGGTAAAACCATATTTGATGAAAATTGCCTTTGCTTTCTCGGATTTTAAATAATCATAAAAGCCTGTAGCGGCGGGGCTTGCACTTTTTAACAGCGCTAAAGGATACACAATTAAATCGTGGCTAGCATCAGGGAAGGCAGATAAAACTTCAACTTTGTTTGATACCTTAGCGTCAGTGGTATAAACAATACCCGCATCACACTCACCGCGCTCAACAAACACTAAAGCCGCTCTCACATCTTGCGTGCCAACAATACGCATTTTAAGGGCATCCCACCAATTCAGGTTTTTTAATGATTGTTTCGCGTAGATTCCAACTGGCACTGACTCTAATTCACCTGTGCATAACTTGCCACTAAAAGCGCCTGCGATATTAAAACCTTTGTGCATCTCTACCTTAAAAGCTTTATTTTTAGGCGCAATCAGCACTAATTGATTACCAAGTAAATTCACTCGGCTATCAACTTTAAGCAGGGTTTTATCTTGCAAATAACTCATCCACTTGGTATCAGCCGAAATGAAAATATCCGCAGGTGCACCTTTTTCAATTTGTTTAGCTAATGTAGAGGACGATGCAAATGAAGTTTGAATTTGCACAGCCTGTTCTTTTTCATACTGGGCGGCGATGTCGGTGATAGCGTTGGTTAAGCTTGCTGCAGCAAATATGGTGACTTTATCCTGAGCATTTGACACCGTGCTCATCAACATGAACATCGCGCTAATTATCAGCTTGATATAACTATTTTTAATCATGATTTTTACCTATTAATATTGATGATGTTTTTGAGTTTAGGTGAACTTAGAAATCTAGTTGAGCACGCATTGTTAATGCGTCTTCTTTGTCGTCTAGCTTGCCATTTACGTTGATGTTTGTATCAAACTTTGTATGCACGTAGTTCATCAAGATGCGTGTGTATGGGTTGAGTATCCATTTTGCACCTATTGTCCATGCATCGGCTTCGTTACTACCGAGTACAATGCCGCCAGCATTTTTGAATACACTGCCTGAACATGTGCCAGCTGGAGTAATCGTACCGTCTCCTAGATTGCGCACTGTAGTTGCATTAGAACAGACCCCGTTCTTATCAATAGCAAAGTCGCTTGCATCAAACTTGCTGTACCTTAAACCCAGCTCCAAAGCTCCCCAGCCATTTTTGTTGAGTTCAAAATTACTTTTGGGCAATATGCGACCAAATTGACCATCTTTGTAGCTGTCTGCATAGTTCTCACCTGTGACTAGCCACATCGCTTCTGCGTACCAAGCTTTAACATCTTTATCATAATCTCTTGCTGGAGTAGCTCCTGTACCTGTTGTTGCTGCTGATGTTCCCTGATAATTAGAAACATCATATTCCCCTTGAAACTTCACTGGGCCATGTGCCATTGCCGTTTCAACACCATAGCGAGTTCTATCAACACTATCTCCAGTAAAAGCTGCTGGGGCAAAAAAGTTAACGCCGCGTGCTTCAGTTTGGCTTGCAGATGCACTTGCGGTGGCTTGTATGCCATGGTTATACCAGCCACCAACATGCGTCACGGTTTTATCCCATCCTGCCCATTGTGCTGGGTTTATCGTTGCGCGTAAGGTGACATCCTTGCCGTCTTTACTCTGCGTTGTGCCAAGCGCTTCATCATTGCCTTGACCTGTTCCGTTGGTCACAGCAAAAGCATAAGTGCTGCCTTTAAACGGCGTGCCATAGACCATGGCGCCTCGCTCATAAATGTCATCACCAAACGTGTTGTAGGCTAGTGAACGTTCAAGAAAGTCTGAATAGGTATCAGTTGTTGAGTTTTCTAGACTTTTAAATGTTTTAAACTGACCGATACGAAACTTAGCTTGTGGCCACCAGTTGGCTTCAACATAACCATTCACAAGTCGCGTGCTAGCGGCTGAATGATCAATCTCTAAACGAAGTAAATAGTTTTGATAAAAACCTAATTGCGTATTAAATCGTGCACGTCGAATGCTCCAAGTATCAGGGTTGCCCTCATCACTGCTGAATGAACGGTAGTCAGCTTGAACTCGTCCATTAAACTGTAAGTTCCAATTGCCAGTGCCATCTTCAAATTTAATCCCTTCTTTGAAGTTGGCATAAACAGGATTGCCTTTGCTGTTGCCTTTTTCTTCAGATTTGGCAATTTTCGACTGGCTGACTTGGTTGCTTATTCCAACAAGCTCCTTGGTTAGAACGTCTATTTGCTTATCTTGCTCGGCACGTTGATCAATTAACTGTTGTACTTTTAGCTCTAAACTCTTAATACGCGCTGCGGCATCATCATCTTGAGCAAACAATGTGGTTGGAAAAGCAGTGGTGATGGCTAAAACAAGTAGTGATTTTGAAAAGTGGTGATTGATTTGCACGGTTATCCCCTTTGTTTCTTTCTATGTAAGTTGTCTTTTATAAGATTATATTTTTATAAATATTTAGTGATTTTTGGCGCAAGTACTCGCTATTCCCATTTAACCATGATTATCGCTATATTCAAATAGGAATAGCGGTGGCTAATGCAAAATTTCCATATTGCAAAACTATTTTTGGCTTAAATTTATTCTGGCTCTCTTAGGTTGCTAAGGATTTGGTTCAGTTCCAATTCGACTGCTGCATGCGCTTTTATGATTAAGTCTCGATAATTTTTAAGAATAAAACGACCGAAATCAGTGAGCTGTGCACCGCCACCATGATGTCCACCCGGTGAGCTGCTGACTAGAGGCTGGTTAAATGATTTATTCATGACATCTACCAACTCCCAAGCCCTGCGATACGACATATGCATTTGCTTGGCTGCGGATGAGATGGAGCCGCAGGCATCGATAGTTTCCAGTAAGTCAGCTTTACCGGGCCCCATCACTACTAAGCTGTCGTTTGCAATTCTTATCTTGAGTTGTTTATTCGCCATGGCGTAAGTGTAATATATTTCAGCCGCTGCTAATGACTTTAGCATTAAAACAGCTGAGCTTTGAGTGCCATGGCTACTTGGATTTAACTAGACATATCTTAAAACCTTGCACCACGAATATTACAAACTTTCAACGCTGGATTTTCAGCGGTCATCATATCAATAGCACTTACCTTCTGCAGTGTGTCAACTTTAGATTCTGGTTGGGCGGCGGTAGTTGTGCAATCTATGCATTTACCTTTCGATTCTTCGTAACCTTTAATAGCCTCTAAACCTTTCACATTGGTCATGATTGTTCCATCTAATATTGCTTCACCGAATTTCGCACCTGTGATATCGGCGCCTGTTAAATCTGCTTTGCTAAAGTCAGCGCGGAATAAATCGGTATTGCGTAAGTTTGCGCCTCTAAAATCGGCAAATCTGAAGTTGGAGCGGTTGATATCTGCGCCTTCAAAATTAGTGTGGGCAAACTTACCGCCAATCGCATCAAAACGCATCGCGCCCATCGGTTGGTTGCCAATATCTAAACCAAAGCGCCCTCTAATGACGGTAGCATCACTCATGTTGACGTTGCCAAGCGTGCCTATCATGCGTGCATTGGTGAGGTTTGCACCTTGAAAGTTAGTTTTATCAAAGATTGCCTGAAAGATAGTTGCGTCAGTTAAATCAGCACCGCTTAAATTGGCATCTTCAAGTCTGGCAAGATTGAGATAGCTTTTTTGCATATTGGCGCCACTTAAATTTGCACCGCGTAAATAAGCACCGAAAAAGCTAGTATTGACCATTTTGCAATGACGTAAGTCCATTTTATCGAACTCTAAATAGCCCGCATCTTTATTGCTTAAGTCGCATGTTTTACTGTTGATTTGTTTAAGCGCATCGGCTTGGCTGATTTTTTCACGTTCGGGTTCAACATCTTTAACTGCTTTATCTACACTTTTCGCATAAAAGGCGCTCGCTTTGTTGATGACTTCTTGCGGATTAGCTAGAAATGCTGCTCTTGCGGCTTCACCACTGAAACAATAAGTTTTGCCATCAAAAACCTCTTTTATTTCACAGTTAGTTGTAAATGATATGCCCTGTGATAAACCATTGGTACATTGATTATTAAACTCAGCGGCGTAGGAGTAGCTGCTTAGTGCTAGGCCGATGACTATTGTTAATTTATTGATTATATTCATTATAGTTCTCCAATGTTCTGCTTTATGGTTAAGCAGTTAGATGCATTATTCATACTTTATTGTTGATACTTTGTAACTCATGTCACAGAGCGGTAAATATTCTTTTTATGACTTTATTTTTAGAGTTAAGTTTCTCTAATGAAAATCATTAGTTACAAATTCGTAACAATTGCCTGTAATCCAAACAGAAAATAGACGCGTTAACTCACCATCTGCAAAATAAATCGCAGAGATTGAGTTTAAAAGTAGTAATTTAAAATTCAGTCCATCGCGCTAACTAAGCGTAACCAAGGTTTAGCTACTTAATTAAAGTTATAAAAGTAAGTTAGACAAAAGGAGAAATAAAATGAGTTTTGTAAAAAACGTGCGAGTAAAAATGTTAGTACCAGCTTTATTGACTGCAGTGTTTGCAGTGCCAGCTATGGCTGATCAATATACTGATACAGCCCGCGTGCTTTCATCAACACCTCAAATGGAGCGTGTGAATGTGCCGCGCCAAGAGTGCCGTACAGAATATCAACAACAAAGTTATAGCAATGGCGGTAATAATTCTATGGCTGGTGCCATCATCGGTGGTATTGCGGGTGGTTTGCTAGGTAATACTGTGGGTCGTGGTAATGGTCGTGTTGCTGCTGCGGCGGTGGGTGCTGGTGTAGGTGCCATTGCAGGTAACAGTATCGCGAATAATCAACGTGGTTATGGCGGTACACGTAGCGTGCCGGTGCAGACTTGCTACCAAGTTGATAATTGGCAAAGTGTGACTACAGGCTATTTAGTGAATTATGAGTATAACGGTAGAACTTATAGCACTGTGACGAATGAGCAACCTGGTCGGTATATTGATGTAAATGTAGCAATAGAGCCACGTAGCCGGGTAGTTTCGCAAGTGACTTACGTGGAGCCAGTTGCTTATAACAATAGAGGTTGGGATGATGATCATGACCGTCGCGAGCATCGTGACCATGGCCGTCGCGGTTGGGATAGGCATGATGATGACCGCGGTGACAGACGTTACTATTAGACCGCACTGTAAAAGTTGTAAAAAAGATGCAGTTAACTCAATAGTAGGTTATTCGTCTAACCCATATAGCTAGGCAATGATTAAACCCAGTAGCCCCAAAAAGGTTGCTGGGTTTTTTATTTTTTTAAATCTCCCATGCTATGACGCTTGCAAGTAAAATCTAGCCTATAGATATTAATGATATGAGTCTTGTGTGAAATTAACGGTAGATTGCATTTTAAATCATGAGTTAGCCAACTTGCAGAGCACAAGTGCATTGTCGCGCCTGCTGGCTAAAGCTCAAGTTGCACAATTAAATGTAGCGCTAGAAGCCTTAATTTGTCAGCAATTTGGATTAAATAAAGAGGGCGATTTTCCTATTGCCGCCATTAGTGCCGCTGTGGATGCCTTAGATGTTGGCGATAGTTATTGGCTACGAGCTGACCCAGTACATTTTGTAATGCAGCGAGACTGCTTTAGCCTAAGTGAACCCGCACCACTTTCAGTAAAGCCAGCGCATGCAACGCTGATGGTTGCTAGTTTGAATGCGCATTTTGCACAAGATGGCTTGGTATTCTGCATTGGTAAATCAGGTGCATGGTATTTACGTGCAGATAAAGCTGCGCAGATTACAACTACCTTGCCCAGCGTTGCTATGGATAAAAACGTACATCACTTTATGCCGCAAGGGGTAGATTCCGCAAAGTGGAAATCTATACTCAATGAAGTGCAAATGCTGTTGCATGATCATCCGGCTAATGAAGCACGCGAATCTAGTGGTGAGCAAGTGGTGAATAGTGTTTGGTTGTCTGGCGGCGGTGTTATGCCCGCATTTAAAGCCTTGCAACACGATGTTGATTTAATGACGGCAAATGATGTTTTAAGAGAGGGCTTGGCAACATGGGCTAAGATAGCTTGCCAACCTGTACCTTCAAGTTTAGATAAAATTTTGCACAGTACGGCAAAGCACGTGCGGATGGCACTTCCACAAAGCAATCATTATCAAGCTAATAATTTAGATGAGGTTTGGTTTTTACCTCTGTTTGCCGCACTAAAGAATAAGCAAATTGAGCAACTCACTTTAAATTTAGGTTTTTATGAAAAGTGCTTAGTGGTTGTGTTCAAGCCCTTAGATGCTTATAAGTTTTGGCGAAAACCAAAAGCTATCATGCAATATCTGGAATGACCGAAACTAAATGACCAAAATTCTACAACGTAATATTCCATCTCAAGCAGCGCAAACTTTGCAAGCATCAGGTGTTTCTTCGCTAATGGCGCGATTGTTAGCTGCGCGAGGCATTAGTGAAGCAAATCAACTGAGCATTAATTTGAGCAATCTTTTGCCTCCCAATACGCTTACCAATAACGTAGCTATGGCAAAACTATTGGCTGATGCGATTCAAGCTAATAAAAAATTATTGGTGATTGGCGACTATGATGCTGATGGCGCTACCGCAACGGCAGTCGCCGTGAAAGGACTAAAAGCTTTTGGCGCAACGGTAGATTTTTTAGTACCTAATCGCTTTGAGTACGGTTATGGTTTAACGCCAGAAATTGTAGCGTTAGCCGCTACACAAAACCCAGATGTGATTATTACCGTTGACAATGGTATTGCCAGTGTAGAAGGGGTCGCAGCAGCGAACGCGCTAGGCATACAAGTGCTGATTACTGATCACCATTTGCCAGGACAAGTCACACCAGAGGCCGCTTGTATTATTAACCCTAATCAACATGGTTGTAGTTTCCCCAGCAAGAATTTGGCCGGCGTTGGCGTCATGTTTTATTGCTTACTCGGTTTGCGTGCCGAAATGCGGGAGCGTGGTCTTTTTGCAGAAAAACCAGAGCCAAATTTAACTGAATTGCTCGATTTAGTCGCATTGGGTACAGTGGCAGATTTGGTGAAGCTTGATGATAATAATCGCATTCTAGTCGAGCAAGGTTTGCGCAGGATCCGCGCGGGTGTTTGCTCACAAGGTATATTGGCGTTATTAAGAGTTGCAGGGCGTCAGCCGCAAAGCACTAATGCACAAGATTTGGGTTTTTATGTAGGTCCGCGTTTGAATGCAGCGGGTAGGCTAGATGATATGACTTTAGGCATACAATGTTTACTCGCTGAATCTGAACTTGAAGCCACCACCATTGCACAGCGTTTGCAAGATTTAAACGTGCAGCGCCGCAGCATAGAAGCTGACATGCAAGATGGTGCAAGCCTGTCATTGGAAGAGATTAATATCGATAACCAATTTGCCATCAGTATTTATCAGGAGGATTGGCACCAAGGCGTCATTGGTATTTTGGCATCGCGCATTAAAGAGCGCTATCACCGCCCTGTGATTGCCTTTGCGAATGCTGGTGATGGCTTACTTAAAGGTTCGGGTCGATCTATTGCTAGTTTGCATTTACGCGATGCGCTTGATTTACTCAGCAAACATCAACCGGATTTAATTTTAAAGTTTGGCGGGCACGCCATGGCAGCTGGCCTCACCATTAAGCAGGTTGATTTTGAATTGTTCAATCAAAGCTTTGAAGCTGTAGTGAAAAGCTTGATTACGGAAGCCGATTTGGAATCTGTACTAGAAGTGGATGGTAGTTTGAATAAAAGCGAAATGACCTTCGCAACCGCACAAGCGCTTGAAAACCAAGTGTGGGGGCAGGGCTTTGTTCCACCATTGTTTTATGATGAATTTGAAGTGCTGAATCAGCGCTTATTAGGCGAAAAGCATCTTAAACTTAGTCTAAAAAAAGATGCAAGCGTCATCGATGCGATTTACTTTAATCATGCCGAGTTTTTACCAGACGAGATTCAAGCTGCTTATCAGTTGCAAACCAATAGTTATAACGGTACACAAAAAGTGCAATTAAATCTGCGTTATGTAGCAGTGTGAGTCTAATTAATCGTCGCTTTTTTCTTTTAACTTATCAAGATTAACGGCGTACTCGAGATGTTCTTTCTTCAAATGAGATATCCACCAATTTTTTAAAAATTTAAGCAGTATAAAAGGATCTTTATAATCGATAGCTTCTTGGGCTGCAGCATCTACATCTTTTATGAATTGCTTTTGAGCCATAATGTGCTTATGTAGCTCTGGATATCCAGCTTTGGCTAATATGCCTTCTTCAGTTTTAAAGTGAAAGCTAGAGTAGCTTTTAATAATGTTGAGTGTTGGTGCTAGTGCGGAAAGCCCCCAGCCCTCTTGGATGAAATAGTAGAGTGAGTTAATGGTGGCAACAATCGCGCGATGTTGCTCATCAATAATGGGAACCCCTATATCATCATGCGGCTTCCAAACAATATAAAGCACATTCATCATCAGGTACTCCCACCTTTTAAGTGATACAGCTGTAGTTTTGTCTTAACTACTTGTAATCGTATAAAATATCTTCAATGTGGATTGAGTAAATTTTATGGCTAAGTTATGACTATAATAGCTTACATGTCTTTAAACTTACTGTTAATTGAAGTTTAATAAATAGACTGGCTCTATTTTGCGTCATCAAGCCCTATTTGATGTCATTGAGTAGCGCTATGAGTACATCGTGAAACTGAAGGATTTCATATCATTAACACAGCACAATCCAATTCGCATTTGTTAGTGCAAAGCATGCTTGTTAATACTTTGCCCTCACGTCATGCCGATGCACATAAAGGTACATTCGGCAGTGTGGCGATTATTGGTGGTGACGCTAGCATGGTTGGCGCAGTATTGTTGTCAGCAAGAGCTGCATTGTTGAGCGGAGCGGGGCGTGTATATGCGTCTTGCCTATCAAGCAATGCGCCTAGTGTTGATATGCTGCACCCAGAAATCATGTTTCGTAATCCAGCTGATTTAACCCACTTAGCGCAATTGGATTCTGTTGTGATCGGTCCCGGGCTTGGTCAATCCCATGCGGCGATTGAGTTGTTAGAGTTTTGGTTGAGTCAAAATGTAAAAATATTGATTGATGCTGATGCACTTAATTTAATTGCCAAATACCCACATTTAACTGCAATTTGCAAAAACCGCCGCGCAGCAACAGTCATTACGCCTCACTCTGGAGAAGCTGCTAGATTACTAGGAGTGACTAGCGACGATATTCAACAAGGCCGAACTGAAAGCGCGCTTAAATTAGCTCGTACTTTACATGCCACTAGTGTGTTAAAAGGCGCAAGCACCGTAGTCGCACATGATCAAATTTACTTTGTGAATACTACAGGTAACGTTGGCCTTGCCAGCGGTGGAACAGGTGATGTACTTAGTGGCATTATTGGTAGTTTTCTGGCGCAGGGTTTAAGTGGTCTAGATGCAGCCAAGCTCGGTGTTTTTGTACACGGCGCAGCTGCTGATGTCTTAGTAGCAAAAGGTTTGGGTCCCGCAGGGCTTACCGCATCGGAAGTTACGATTGAGGTGCGCAATGTCATTAATCAGTTAAGCTCTGGCTTTGGCTAGTTAAGTCTATTGACTAGTTAAACGATGACTATCCCCAATTAAAAATGTAAAATCACGCCTGTAAATATCAACTAAGGTTAGCATGGGTAAAAAATTAGTCGTTGCCAATTGGAAAATGCATGGCAATCTGGCCGAAAATAAGCTGTTATTTCAAGCTTATATTGATCAGCTATCATCCCTTATAAATACCGATGTTGTCGTTTGTGTGCCTTATCCTTATTTGGCGCAAGCTCAATCCATGTTGCAAAACACCAGTCTCGCTTGGGGTGCGCAAAATCTAAGTAAAGATGCAGTTGGTGCGCACACGGGTGAAGTAAGCGCCGCAATGATTAAAGATTTTGGTGCAAGTTATGTGATTATTGGCCATTCGGAACGTGCCACTGCTTATTGTGAATCAGATGAAAATATCGCCACTAAATTCGTTCAAGCGCAAGCACATGGTTTAACCCCTATTTTGTGCGTGGGTGAAACCTTGATTGAACGTGAAGCGGGCGTCATGCAAATGGTAGTGGGCAAGCAACTAGACACTATTATCAACACATATGGCGCAGCCGTATTTGCTAAATCCGTAGTTTCATATGAGCCAATTTGGGCTATTGGTACAGGTTTAGCTGCAAGTTCTGACCAAGCGCAAAGCATGCATGAATTTATTCGAGGTAAAGTTGCAATGCTAGATAAAGCGGCTGCAGCAAGCATGAAAATCCTCTATGGGGGCAGCGTAAACCCGCAAAATGCGGTACAATTATTCGTTATGCAGGATATAGACGGTGGTCTTATCGGCAAGTGTTCATTAAATGCACAAGAATTTGAACAGATTTGCCGCGCAGCAGCCTGAAGAGGCGTGTTAAATTATTGCGGTATGGGTTCTGTATTGGTTGTAAAAATTAAATAGCTTTAGGTGGAAAATGGAAAAATTAGTATTAGTAATTCATGTTATTGCAGCACTGGGCGTGATTGCCTTGGTTCTTTTGCAACATGGCAAAGGAGCTGATATGGGCGCTTCATTTGGTAGTGGTGCATCTGGGAGCTTGTTTGGTGTATCTGGTTCAGCTAACTTTATGAGCCGCGCAACGGCAGTTTTTGTGCTGATTTTCTTCACTACAAGCTTAACTTTAGCCTATATGTCTAGCCATAAAGAAGGCGATGGAAGTGTAGTTAAAGCTATGGCTGAGAAAAGTGCTGTAGTGAACTCGACTGCTCCAGCAGCAAAAGCTGATGCTGTTACGCCTCCAGCAGCGCCAGCACAAGATATACCAAAATAGTAAAATGTTCTGAGCTTGGTCTCAGAAAATTGCCGTCGTGGTGGAATTGGTAGACACGCAACCTTGAGGTGGTTGTGACGAATAGTCGTGAGAGTTCGAGTCTCTCCGTCGGCACCAGCAATATGCCAAATTGCTTAAATTGATGAATTAGGTTTTTGTTACTGAAATGTTTGTAATAATTGCGTCATCAATAGCATGTAAATATTAAGTGCAACTTTCATTCGAGCGGATTGCAAATTGCGCTTGATTGGATTTTTTCAAAAGTTTAGTTTTCAGAAATTGAGTTTGGGGCTAGTAAGTGTTAGAAAATTACTTTCCGATATTGATGTTTATTCTCGTGGGCTTAGCTGTCGGCGTTGGACCTCTTGTATTGGGTTTATTGGTTTCGCCACATAAGCCAGATTCTGCAAAAAATTCTCCCTACGAGTGCGGTTTTGAAGCGTTTGAAGACGCGCGTATGCGATTCGACGTTCGTTATTATCTTGTTGCTATCTTATTTATTTTATTCGATTTGGAAATAGCCTTTTTATTTCCTTGGGCAGTTGTGTTGCAAGAAATCGGTTTATTTGGCTTTATTGCCATGATGATATTTTTGGGTGTACTGGTGATCGGCTTTATTTACGAGTGGATGAAGGGTGCCTTGGAATGGGATTAAACCTCAGAGCGGGACTAAGTAAGCCATGAGTATTGAAGGTATTTTAGAAAAAGGTTTCGTCACAACTACGCTGGATACGGTGATTAATTACACCCGTACTGGTTCGATGTGGCCTATGACTTTTGGTTTGGCGTGTTGCGCGGTAGAGATGATGCATGCTGGCGCTTCACGTTACGATTTAGACCGTTTCGGTATCGTGTTTCGTGGAAGCCCGCGTCAGTCTGATGTGATGATTGTGGCTGGTACGCTTGTCAATAAAATGGCGCCAGCGCTACGTAAAGTGTATGACCAAATGGCAGAGCCGCGTTGGGTAATCTCAATGGGTTCATGTGCTAATGGTGGCGGATACTATCATTACTCTTATGCGGTTGTGCGAGGATGTGATCGCATCGTACCCGTTGATGTCTACGTGCCAGGTTGTCCGCCAACCGCAGAAGCATTGCTCTACGGCATTATCCAGCTACAAAATAAAATCAAACGTACTAATACCATCGCTAGATAGTGCGAGCTAAAAGAAAAATATGTCAGCTAAATTAGATCAATTATTAAGTGATTTGCAAGCCTCACTAGGCGACAAAATCACTAAGCATGTTGTAGCGCTAGATGAAATCACTATTGAATGTAAAGCCGAGAATTATTTGGCGGTTTGCCAAATATTGCGCGATGTCGCGACTTTAAAGTTTGAACAGTTAATCGATTTAAGCGGCGTAGATTATCAAGCTTATGGGGACGGTGCTTATGATGGCATGCGCTATGCAGTGGTTTGTCATCTCCTTTCTGTGTCACTGAATCATCGTGTGCGTTTACGTGTGTTTGCGCAAGATGAAGACTTTCCAATTCTGCCGACGTTGGTCGATATATGGTCAGTTGCAAATTGGTATGAGCGTGAAGCGTTTGATATGTTTGGTATCATGTTTGAAAATCACCCAGACTTACGTCGCCTTCTCACAGACTATGGCTTTGTTGGCCATCCGTTCCGTAAAGATTTCCCTATGATTGGTAATGTTGAAATGCGTTACGACCCAGAGCAGCAGCGCGTGATTTATCAGCCTGTGACTATTGATGAGCGCAATAATGTGCCGCGTGTAATTCGTGATGAAGGAGCGCATCGTGGCTGAGATTCGTAATTACACCATGAACTTTGGTCCGCAGCACCCTGCGGCGCACGGCGTTTTGCGCTTAGTGTTGGAGTTGGACGGTGAAGTGATTCAGCGTGCTGATCCACATATCGGTTTGCTGCATCGCGGTACTGAAAAACTAGCTGAAAATCGTACATATCTGCAATCTGTGCCTTACATGGATAGGCTTGATTATGTGTCGATGATGTCGAACGAGCATGCTTATGTGATGGCGATTGAAAAGATGATGGGTATTGACGTGCCTATCCGTGCGCAATACATACGCGTGATGTTCGATGAAATTACTCGTGTATTAAATCACTTATTGTGGCTTGGCGCACATGCCTTAGACGTAGGTGCGATGACGGTGTTTTTATATGCTTTCCGTGAGCGTGAAGATTTATTCGACTGCTACGAAGCTGTTTCCGGCGCCCGTATGCATGCTGCCTATTACCGCCCGGGTGGCGTTTACCGTGATCTACCAACGCAAATGCCGCAATATGAAGTATCCCCTTTGCGCAATGCTAAAACCGTTAAAAGTCAAAATGAAAACCGCCAAGGTTCATTGCTAGATTTCATTGAAGATTTCGTGAATCGCTTTCCTAAATATGTCGACGAATATGAAACTTTGCTGACTGATAACCGCATCTGGAAGCAGCGTACCGTCGATGTTGGTATCGTGACACCTGAGCGCGCTTTGCAGTTAGGGATGACGGGTCCAATGCTTCGTGGTTCAGGCATCGCTTGGGATTTGCGTAAAACTCAGCCTTATGAAGTATATGCAAATATGGATTTTGATATCCCTGTTGGCGTAAATGGTGATTGTTACGACCGCTATTTAGTGCGTATGGAAGAGTTTAGACAGTCAAATCGCATCATTAAACAATGCGTTGATTGGCTGCGTAAAAATCCAGGTCCAGTCATTTCAAGTGATAACAAAGTTGCGCCACCAGACCGCGAAGGTATGAAGAGCAACATGGAAGATATGATTCACCACTTCAAGTTATTTACCGAAGGTTTCCACGTGCCAGCAGGTGAAGCCTATGCTGCAGTTGAGCATCCAAAAGGTGAGTTTGGTATTTATATGGTATCTGATGGCGCTAATAAACCGTACCGCCTAAAAATACGCGCGCCAGGCTTTGCCCATTTAGCGGCTTTAGATGAAATGACACGAGGCCACATGATTGCTGACTTAGTTGCGATTATTGGTACGCAAGATATTGTATTTGGCGAGATAGATAGATAATTAGGTCTGATAGATAAAAAATGTTAAGTCCACAAGCCATAGAAAAAATAGATTACGAGCTGACAAAATATCCAGCTGACGAACGCCAAGCGGCCGTGATGAGCGCGTTGCGTATTGTGCAAACTGAGCGCGGCTGGTTGTCAAAAGAAAGCATTACTGAAGTTGCGCAATATTTAGGCATGCCTGAAATCGCCGCCATGGAAGTGGCAAGTTTTTACAATATGTATGATTTGTCACCAGTTGGAAAATACAAAATCACGATCTGTACCAATATTTCGTGCATGCTGCGTGATAGCGATGAGATTGTAAATCATCTAAAGACTAAGCTTGGTGTTGGCTTTAATGAAGTGACGCCAGATGGTAAATTCTGCCTAAAAGAAGGTGAGTGCATGGGTTGTTGTGGTGGCGCACCTTTGATGCATGTAAACAATACTGACATGCATGAGTTTTTGACGGTTGAAAAAGTGGATGCGATTATTGAGGAGCTTAAATAATGGCAACTCGTAAATCTGCAGTTGATAAAACGACACTTCATAAACCAGTCGTGATGACTGATTTAAAGGGTCAAACCTTAGTGACGTTGCGCACTCTCACCGAAGAGAACCCAGCATCGTTAGAGACCTACATTAAACTCGGTGGTTACTCAGCGTTAAAACGTATTGTGACTGAGAAAACTAAAGCCACCGATATTATTACCGAAGTTAAAACTTCAGGCTTACGTGGTCGCGGTGGTGCAGGCTTCCCAACAGGACTTAAGTGGAGCTTTATGCCGCGCTATTTTGATGGCGTAAAATACTTGGTTTGTAACTCCGATGAAGGTGAGCCTGGCACATTTAAAGACCGCGATATTATTCGTTATAACCCACACCAGTTGATTGAAGGTATGGCGATTGCCGCTTATACATTGGGCGCTCGCGTAGGTTATAACTACATCCACGGCGAAATCTGGCAAGATTACGAGATATTCGAAGCGGCTCTGCACGAAGCAAAAGCAGCTGGCTATTTAGGCGAAAACATTTTAGGTAGCAACTTTAATTTTGATTTATATGCAGTACATGGCTACGGGGCGTACATCTGTGGTGAAGAAACGGCATTGATTGAATCGATTGAAGGTAAAAAAGGTCAACCGCGTTTCAAGCCACCTTTCCCAGCAAGTTATGGTGTATTTGGTAAACCAACTAACGTTAATAACACGGAAAGCTACACTTCTATTCCTTGGATATTAGAGCATGGCGGACAAGCTTTTGCTGATTTAGGGGTGCCTAACTCGGGCGGTACAAAGCTATTCTCAGTGTCAGGGCATGTTGAAAAGCCAGGTAACTACGAAGTTAAAATGGGTACGCCATTTAATGAGTTGTTAGAGTTAGCTGGCGGCGTTTGGAAAGGCCGTAAACTTAAAGCGGTGATTCCAGGCGGTCCATCAACACCAGTCATGCCTGCAGAAGCGATTATGGCTGCGACGATGGATTACGAAGGTTTAAGTAAGGCCCGCTCTAGTTTAGGTGCTGGCTCAATGATTGTGATGGATGAAACTACTTGTATGGTGAAAGCCTTGCATCGTCTGTCTTATTTCTTCTACGAAGAAAGTTGCGGCCAATGTACGCCTTGCCGTGAAGGTACGGGTTGGGTTTATCGCGTGATAGACCGCATCGTGAACGGTAAAGGCAAAATGGAAGATTTAGATTTGCTAACAGATGTAAGTAACAACATTGCAGGACGTACTATTTGTGCGTTAGGCGAAGCTGCGGCAACGCCAGTGTTAAGCTTCATTAAACATTTTAGACCAGAGTTTGAATACTATATTCAGCATGGTAAGAGTATGGTGGAAAGTCAATAATGTTAAATATTGAAATAGATGGCAAAGAGTTAGAAGTCGAGCACGGTAGTACCATTATTGATGCCGCAGATAAGGCTGGTATTGCCATACCACGTTTTTGCTACCACCCTAAACTGTCAGTAGCGGCTAACTGCCGCATGTGTCTGGTACAGGTTGAAAAATTCAACAAGCCATTACCTGCATGTGCAACACCAGTAGCTGATGGTATGAAGATTTTTACACGCTCTAAATCTGCGATTGAAGCGCAGAAGAGTGTAATGGAATTCTTATTAATTAATCACCCGTTAGATTGCCCAATTTGCGATCAAGGTGGCGAGTGTGATTTACAAGATATTGCTGTAGCTTACGGTACTAGTGGCTCACGTTACACTGAAGAAAAACGTGTTGTTTTCAATAAAAATATTGGTCCGCTAGTCAGCACGGATATGACACGTTGTATTCAATGTACCCGTTGTGTACGCTTCTTAAAAGAAGTCGGCGGAATGATGGAACTTGGTATGGTCGGCCGTGGCGAGCATGCTGAAATTACTGCTTATGTTGATAAGAGTGTGAATTCAGAGCTGTCAGGTAATATCATCGATTTATGTCCAGTGGGAGCATTGACCAGCAAGCCTTACCGATATTCAGCTCGTAGCTGGGAGCTGACACGTCGCCCAAGTATTGCGCCGCACGATGGCTTAGGTTCGCACATCGAAGTGCATGTAAAAGACAATAAAGTCATGCGCGTATTGCCGCGTGAAAAAGAGAGCATTAACGAGTGCTGGTTGTCAGACCGTGATCGTTTCTCTTACGAAGGCTTAAATAGCCCAGACCGTCTCAAAGTGCCGATGATTAAACATAACGGCAATTGGGTGGAAACTGATTGGAAAACAGCACTAGAGTTTGCTGCAGGTCAAATCAAAGATATTACCAATGAGCATGGCGCAGAATCATTAGGCATGCTTGTTTCGCCAAATAGCACGATGGAAGAAGGCTATCTAGCTAAGAAGTTGGCTGATGGCTTAGGTTGTGGCAACGTAGATTATCGTCTGCGCCAAACTGACTTTAGACTAGATGGCAAGCGTTTAGGTACGCCATGGATGGGCTGCAATATTCAAGAAATTGAAGAGCTAGATCGTATATTAGTTATTGGTTCAAATCTGCGTAATGAACATCCATTATTAGCACAACGCTTCCGTAAAGCGGTTGCTAATGGTGCTAAGTTATCAATCATTAGTCCTTTAGATAATAATCCGTTAATGGATATCGCACATAAAGTGATTGTGCGTCCGAATGATATGGTCAATGTGCTAGGTCAGGTGCTTAAAGCCATGTCTGGTTTGCAACGCTTGTCTCTATGCTTGCCTCCATCATTAACACAATTGTTGTCTGATATTAAAGTTCGTCCAAATACTCAAGCCATTGCCGAGAGCATGGCTGGACATGGTGAGACGTACGATTTGATTTCACCAAAAGTCGGTATTTTCTTAGGAAATATGGCGTTAAGCGATCCTAGATTTACTGAAATGTACAGTATGGCTGAAGCTATTGGTGGTATTTCAGGTGCTAAAGGTGGTATTTTACCAGCCGCTGCGAACAGCACTGGTATGCATATGTTAGGCGTGATGCCTAACGGTACTGGTATGCACGCACGTGCAATGCTAGAAGTTCCACGTAAAGCATATTTACTAGTGAACATTGAACCTGAACTTGATTGTCAGCATGCTGCTTTAGCTAAAGCAGCGATGGAAAAAGCCGAATGTGTTGTTGCACTGACTGCATTTAAATCTCAAGCTTTAGAAAATGCTGACGTATTGTTGCCAATAGCGCCATTTACTGAAACTTCAGGCACATTTATGAGCATGGAAGGTCGCGTACAAAGTTTTACTGCCGTGACTAGACCATTAGGTGAATGTCGTCCTGCATGGAAAGTGCTACGCGTATTAGCAAACACTTTAGGGTTGCAAGGTTTTGATTACGAAACCAGTGAGCAGGTTAAAGAAGCGGCTTTTGGCGGTGAAAAACCATCTGCTGTGGTTTGGCGTAGTTTGAATAATAACTTGAAAGAGTTAGTTGAAATTCAAATTAACATTAAACATGAAGGCTTGCAGCGCATCGGTGAAGTCCCTCAATATGAATCTGATCCAATTGTGCGTCGCTCAACTCCGTTACAAAAAACCAAATATAACATTAAACCAATGGCACGCATGTGCGCGAGTCAATTAGCTGAATTAGGCTTGATTGACGGTGATCTTGTTTCAGTGAAACAAGATAAGGGCAGTGCTGTGCTTAAAGTTAAGTTGGATGAACATGTGGCTAAAGGTTGTGTGCGTGTAGCAGCGGCGCATGAAGACACGATTGGTTTAGGTGATTTGATGGGTGATATTACTGTTGAGAAATTATCACCTGAACAACTTAAAGGCGATGCGATTGTCGCGGAGGCGCGAGCATGAGTGCGTCACTTCTAGGGCTATGTTCAAACCTGTTTGGTAGCTACTGCCCAGCAGTACAACTCACTGTTTGGACTTTGATTAAAATCGTTTTGATTGTCGCGCCTTTAATGGGTGCAGTTGCCTACTTAACCCTGGCTGAACGTAAAGTCATTGGCTACATGCAAGTGCGTATTGGTCCAAATCGCGTGGGTTATTTTGGTTTGCTACAACCCATTGCCGATGGTTTAAAGCTTTTATTTAAAGAAATTGTTGTTCCTACTGCTTCAAATAAAGCATTGTTTTTACTAGGTCCAGTATTAGCCATTGCGCCTGCTTTTGCGGCATGGGCGGTTGTACCGTTTGATGCTACTTTAGTGTTGGCTAATGTGGACGCTGGTTTGCTTTATATTCTTGCCATGACATCCGTTGCAGTTTATGGGGTGATTATTGCGGGTTGGGCGTCAAACTCTAAATACGCATTTTTAGGTGCCTTGCGTTCTGCGGCACAAATCGTGTCGTATGAAATTGCCATGGGTTTTGCTTTAGTTGGCGTGTTGATGTGCGCCAATACATTGAATTTAGGCAAAATCGTGATGGGTCAAGAGGGCGGCTTCTGGCACTGGTATTTCTTACCACTATTTCCTTTGTTCATCGTATATTTTATTAGTGCTGTGGCTGAAACTAACCGTGCACCATTCGATGTGGCTGAAGGTGAGTCAGAAATCGTTGCGGGTTTCCATGTGGAATACTCCGGTATGGCGTTCGCAGTGTTTTTCTTAGCTGAATATGCCAATATGATTTTGGTATCTATGCTCGCTGCAATCATGTTCTTAGGCGGGTGGTTGTCACCTGTGCCGTTTATCCCAGATAGTTTCTTGTGGCTTTTGGCTAAAGTGGGCTTCTTGTTGTTCCTATTCTTATGGTTCAGAGCGACTTTCCCAAGATATAGATACGACCAGATCATGCGCTTGGGTTGGAAGGTGTTTATTCCGATTACCATTGTTTGGATTGTGTTTGTTGGCGGTATGATGCAAACGCCATATGCTTACTTGTTCCATTAATTTGACTTATTTGATATTGACTTAAAAATTTATGATCGCAAAAATTAAATCAACGCTTTCTAGCTTAATGCTAGTCGAGCTACTAAAAGGGATGGCATTAACAGGCCGCTACTTTTTTGCGCCTAAAATCACGGTGCAATATCCTGAGGAAGTGACGCCGCAGTCCAATCGTTTCCGTGGCTTGCATGCATTACGTCGCTATCCAAACGGTGAAGAGCGTTGTATCGCTTGTAAGTTGTGCGAGGCGGTATGCCCGGCAATGGCAATTACGATTGAGTCTGAACAGCGCGAAGATAATACGCGCCGCACTACACGCTACGATATTGATCTGACCAAATGCATTTTCTGCGGTATGTGTGAAGAGTCATGCCCAGTGGACTCTATTGTTGAAACGCGCGTGTTTGATTATCACGGTGAACAACGTGGTGACTTGCTCTACACCAAAGAGATGTTGTTGGCGGTAGGTGATAAACATGAGAAGCAGATTGCTGCTGATCGTGCGCAAGATAAAGAATTTAGATAGTAAAAGAATTTAGATAAATATAAGAATTTAGGTAGAACCGAATCGATATGACCTTTTTTGGCTTACATTTTCAAGACATCGTTTTTTATACGCTAGCAGCTGTATTGCTGTACGCGGCTATCAGCGTGATCACTACCCGTAACCCTGTATATGCTGCCTTGTACTTGGTGTTGGCGTTCTTTACTGCAGCTGGAATTTGGTTGTTACTAGAAGCCGAGTTTTTAGCGATTGCACTCGTATTGGTTTATGTAGGTGCGGTCATGGTGTTGTTCTTATTCGTTGTGATGATGCTAGATATTAACCTAGATAAATTGCGCGAAGGCTTTTGGAATGCATTACCTGTTGCATTGCCTGTTGGCGGCTTAATGGCAGTAGAAATGGTGATGATCGTTGGCGTGCGCAACTTTGGTGTTGATAAAGTCATTGCTCCAGCAGCGCATCCAGCGGATTACAGCAACACCGCAGAGCTAGGTCGCGTACTTTACACAGATTATTTATTACCATTTGAGTTAGCTTCAGTTGTGTTGCTGGTGGCGATTGTTGCGGCAATTGCATTGACATTAAGAGACAGAAAAGAAAGTAAGTCTGTAGACCCATCTAAACAAGTGCTGGTTAAAAAAGCTGATCGTATTCGTATATTGAAAATGGATGCGGTTGTTGAAAAAACTGAAAATGCAACGAATACGCAGGAGACTAAATAATGGTTGGTTTATCTCATTACCTAATTTTAGGTGCGTTGTTGTTTGCAATTAGTGTGATTGGCATATTTTTAAATCGTAAAAATGTAATTATTTTACTAATGGCAATTGAGCTAATGCTACTTGCTGTAAATCTTAACTTTATTGCGTTCTCACATTATTTACACGATATTGCAGGTCAAGTTTTCGTGTTCTTTATCCTCACTGTGGCGGCTGCAGAATCTGCAATTGGTCTAGCAATTTTGGTGGTGTTGTTCAGAAATCTACGCACTATTAACGTAGATGATTTAGATAGTTTAAAAGGGTAGCGAAAAGAATGACAATGCAACAAATTTATCTCGCTATTCCTTTACTGCCGCTATTTTCTGCAGTCATCATTGGTTTGTTCGGTAAGCAGTTACCGCGCGCCGCTGCACATGTAGTCACGATATTAGGCGTAGGCGCTTCATTCGCTCTATCGCTTTATGTGCTTAATGATGTGATGACAAGTGCCCCCTATAACGGAACAGTCTACTCATGGCTAAAAAGTGGCAATTTCACTTTTGAAATTGGCTTCTTAATCGACAGACTTTCCGCCATGATGATGGTCGTTGTGACATTTGTTTCGCTCATGGTGCATATCTATACCATTGGCTATATGCATGAAGATAAAGGCTACGCACGCTTTTTCAGCTATATCTCTCTCTTTACCTTCTCAATGTTGATGCTAGTAATGAGCAACAACTTCATGCAGTTGTTCTTCGGTTGGGAAGCCGTTGGCTTGGTTTCTTATCTATTGATTGGCTTCTGGTATACACGCCCAACGGCTATTTACGCAAACTTAAAAGCCTTCTTGGTAAACCGTGTTGGTGACTTTGGATTTTTATTAGGCATAGGCTTGGTCTTGTTCCATTTCGGTAGCTTAGATTACGCCGCGGTATTCTCAGTTGCGCCGCAGATGGCGGATGTACAGATCAACCTCATAGGTAACGCTCAGTGGTCATTGATGACAGTGACTTGCATTTTGTTGTTCATCGGTGCAATGGGTAAATCTGCACAAGTACCTTTACATGTATGGTTACCGGATTCTATGGAAGGCCCAACGCCAATTTCAGCATTGATTCACGCGGCAACTATGGTGACTGCAGGTATTTTTATGGTGGCACGTATGTCACCTCTGTTTGAGCTGTCTTCAACAGCACTATCTTTTGTGATGATTATTGGTAGCATTACAGCGCTGTTTATGGGCTTTTTGGGCATTATCCAAAATGACATCAAACGTGTGGTTGCATACTCAACCTTGTCGCAACTTGGTTACATGACTGTTGCACTAGGTGCTTCAGCTTACTCTGTGGCGATATTCCACTTAATGACGCATGCGTTCTTTAAAGCCTTGTTATTCTTAGGTGCGGGTTCAGTGATTATGGGTATGCACCATGACCAAGATATTCGCAATATGGGTAACTTGAAAAAATACATGCCTGTGACTTGGATTACTTCGCTAATTGGTTCATTAGCTTTAATCGGCACACCATTTTTATCAGGCTTCTACTCGAAAGATAGCATCATTGAAGCTGCAAAAGCGTCAACGATTACTGGTAGCGGTTTTGCTTATTTTGCAGTATTAGCTGGTGTATTTGTCACGGCTTTCTATAGCTTCCGTATGTACTTCTTGGTATTCCACGGTACAGAAAAATGGCGTGCTGTAAAACATGAAGCTCACCACGACGATGATCATGGTGCGCATGACGACCATGATCACCACCATGGCTTATCACCAACTGATGATCCGCATGAGCCGGGTTGGGTGATTAAGTTGCCGTTAATCTTATTGGCAATACCGTCATTGGCAATTGGTTATTTCGCAATTGAACCTATGTTGTACGGTAGTTTCTTTAAAGGCGTCATATTTGTTGATTCTGCAGCACACCCAGCTATGCATGAACTTACCCATGAATGGCATGAAGTAATGCATAACGCCGCAGGTATGGCATTACATAGTTTGATGTCATTGCCACTATTGCTTGCGGCATCAGGCGTTGCTGTCGCTTGGTTCTTCTATATGAAGCGTCCAGATATTCCAGCAAGTATCCAAGCTAGATTCTCTACTATCAATAAAATACTTGAGAATAAATATGGCTTTGATAGTTTTAATGAGCGGGTATTTGCAGCAGGCTCTGTCTTTATAGGTAATAAACTTTGGCAAATTGGTGATGTGAAAATTATCGATGGCGCCATGGTCAATGGCACAGCCAACTTGATAGGTAAACTTTCAGGCGTAGTACGCAAGTTGCAAACAGGACTTATTTATCACTATGCATTTGCCATGATTATTGGTGTATTTTTGATGCTCACATTCTTTAATAAAGTATAAAAATGTTGAATTACTTTAGTTCCGACTACTTTTTTAGTCATATTTTAAGCTTCTCAATTTGGGTGCCAGTTTTAGCTGGTATCGCGGTATTGTTCACTTCAAATGACAACAAGCCAGACACTACTCGCTGGGTAGCACTTATTGGTGGTCTAGCCGCCTTTTTGATTACGATTCCACTTTATACACACTTTAATTTTGCTGATGGTGGCTTTCAATTTCAAGAAGGTTTTAACTGGATTCCAGCCTTCCATATTAACTATCATCTAGGTGCGGATGGCATTGCTATCCCATTGATTCTGCTCACAAGTTTTACTACGGTGATAGTCATCATCTCCGCATGGGAAGTGATTGAGAAGCGTGTTGCGCAATACATGGCAAGTTTCCTAATAATGAGTGGTTTGATGATAGGCGTATTCAGTGCCTTAGATGCTATTTTGTACTATGTGTTCTGGGAAGCGATGTTGATACCAATGTTTTTAGTCATTGGTATCTGGGGTGGCCCAAACCGCGTGTATGCAACGATTAAGTTCTTCTTGTACACGTTGCTAGGCTCGCTATTAATGTTGGTGGCATTCATTTATTTATACATGAATACCAACAGCTTTGAAATCGTCGATTTCTACAATTACCAAATGCCGCTCAACGTCCAAGTGCTGATCTTCTTGGCATTCTTTGCAGCTTTTGCCGTAAAGATTCCAATGTGGCCAGTGCATACTTGGTTGCCAGATGCTCACGTAGAAGCGCCAACTGGCGGTTCTGTAGTATTGGCCGCGATTGCACTTAAACTTGGCGGATATAGCTTCTTGCGCTTTGCAATGCCAATAGCACCTGATGCCGCACATTATTTATCAGGTTTTATGATTACATTGTCATTGATAGCCATTGTCTATATCGCACTGGTAGCTTTAGTGCAAAAAGACATGAAAAAGCTTATTGCCTATTCATCTATTTCACATATGGGTTTTGTTACTTTAGGCTTTTTCATATTCAATAACCTAGGTCTTGAAGGTGCAATCGTTCAAATGGTATCGCACGGCTTTATTTCTGCGGCGATGTTCTTATGTGTGGGTGTTTTGTATGACCGCGTCCATAGCCGAGAAATCAAGTCCTATGGCGGCGTAGCTAATACCATGCCTACTTTCGCAGCATTTGCAGTATTGTTTGCCATGGCTAATAGTGGATTGCCAGGTACATCAGGCTTCGTAGGTGAGTTTATGGTGATTTTAGGCGCTATTCAGGAAAACTTCTGGTATGCGTTCTTAGCTTCATTCACATTAATTTTCGGTGCGGCTTACACATTATGGATGGTGAAACGAGTGTTTTATGGCGAAATTGCTAACGCAAAAGTAGCTGCACTTAAAGATTTATGCCAACGTGAATTCTTGATATTGGCGATATTAGCCGTATTAGTGTTGGCTTTAGGTATTTACCCGCAGCCGCTTACTGATATGACAAACGCAACAGTTACACAACTTCTTTCACATTTAATGCAAAGCAAGCTACCTGTAGGTTTGCCGTCAGGTCTATAAGTCATGGAAAATATTCGTTACGACCTCATAACAGCCTTACCTGAAATTGTCATCGTATCTATGGCGATGTTTATTTTGTTGGCCGATTTATTTCTTAAACCTGCTAATCGCATCGCTATTTACTTGCTAGCTCAAGTCACATTATTGGTTGCAGCTTACATCACGTTTACTACCCATGTGCCAAGTGTAAGTTATGCGTTCACCAACACCTTTGTTGATGATGCGATGTCAGACGTATTGAAATTGATGATTTATCTGGGTACTTCATTAATCTTTGTTTATAGCCGTCAATATATACAGCAACGCGATATGTATCGTGGCGAATTTTATGCCTTAACGTTGTTTGCAGTAGTAGGTATGATGATTATGGTATCAGGCCAAAGCATGCTAACGCTATATATAGGTCTAGAGTTATTATCACTGAGCTTATATGCGTTGGTAGCGCTTGACCGCGATAACGCAAAAGCAACCGAAGCTGCCATGAAGTACTTTGTTCTTGGCGCATTAGCATCAGGTATGTTGCTATATGGCATGAGTATGATTTACGGCATGACAGGTAGCCTGAATATTGCTGAAATCAGTGGCGCATTAATTGGTGCGGATAAATTACATTCTGTATTGATTTTAGGTTTGGTGTTTATCGTTTCAGGCTTAGCTTTCAAGTTAGGTGCAGTGCCATTCCAAATGTGGGTGCCAGACGTATACGAAGGTTCACCAACAGCAATGACCATGCTGATTAGCTCCGTACCTAAACTGGCAGCTTTTGCATTCGTGATTCGTCTGTTAGTACAAGCATTGCCGTCATTAGCAATTGATTGGCAGCAAATGTTAATGTTCATGGCGGTCTTGTCCATCATCATTGGTAACATCACTGCCATTGCGCAAACCAATTTAAAACGTATGTTGGCCTACTCAACAATTTCACATGTCGGCTTTATGATGTATGGCTTGATGAGCGCTAGTACCAATGGCTTTGTTTATGCCATGTTCTACATCGTGAGTTATGTATTAATGACGCTTGCGGGTTTTGGCATGATATTGCTGTTATCACGCAAGGGGTTTGAAGCAGATAAATTAGATGACTTCAAAGGACTAAACCAACGCAGCCCATGGCATGCATTTTTAATGTTGATTGTGATGTTTAGTATGGCTGGTGTACCGCCAACTTTAGGTTTTTATGCGAAATTCTCTGTATTGCAAGCTGCGTTGCAAGCCGGCTATTTATGGTTAGTTGTATTTGCGGTATTAATGGCGGTAATTGGTGCGTTCTACTATTTACGTGTGATTAAAATGATGTATTTCGATGACCCTGTAGATCGAAATCCAATCGAAGCGCCAATGGACATGCGTATTGTGTTGGGCATCAACTCACTGGCTTTATTAGTGATTGGTTTAATGCCAGAAAAATTGATGGAACTTTGTATTTACGCCATTACTAGAAGCTTAAGTTAAATTTCAATCAGTCAATTTTCATCCGCAGTTTATAGCTACTTTGTAAACAATCGTAAAAGATCTATCATCTATCAGGCTTAATTCATTAAGCCAATGCTCTTCATAGCAAAAATATACAAAAAGTACTTGTATATTTTTGCTTGTCATTCAAAATACAAACAGATTAAACTCAATAAAACTTAGTATTCAAAGGCTCATATGCGCTTAGATGACGAACGTGAAAGCAGTAACGTAGAAGATAGGCGCGGCGGCGGCGGTGGCATGCCTATCGGTGGCAAAAGCATAGGTCTCGGCACTATCGCAATTGCCTTAGTTGCTATGTATTTTGGCGTAGACCCTTCTGTAGTGCTCAATATCGGTCAAGGCCTGCAGCAACAAGCGCCAGTAGAAGCTAAAGCAATACCAGCAGATGACCCAATGGCGAAATTTGTAGCTAAAGTGCTTGCTAGTACCGAAGATACATGGGGCAAGATTTTTGAGGCGTCTGGCCAACAATATCCGGCACCAAAATTAGTGCTGTTCAGTGGTCAGACACCCACGGCTTGTGGTTCAGGGCAAGCTGCGATGGGGCCATTTTATTGTCCAGGCGATCAAAAAGTCTACATTGATTTAGCCTTCTATAATGAAATGAAAACACGCTTTCATGCACCAGGTGACTTTGCGCAAGCCTACGTGATTGCGCATGAAGTCGGCCATCATATTCAAAACATCACTGGCATTTCAGATAAGGTGCAACAGGCTCGCCAAAGCGCGCATAGCGAGGCACAATCCAATCAATACTCAGTAAGACTGGAGTTGCAGGCAGATTGCTATGCTGGCGTTTGGGCAAACCGTGCAGATGGCGCAGATCGTATCTTAGAAGCAGGGGATGTTGAAGAGGCGATGACAGCAGCAGCTGCAATTGGTGATGATGCTTTGCAAAAACAAGCACAAGGTTATGCAGTGCCAGATAGTTTTACGCACGGGACATCTGCGCAACGTACGCACTGGTTTAATCAAGGCTTAAGCACTGGTGATATTAAAAAGTGTGATACTTTTAGTTCGGCATCCATTTAGCTTACTAGCAGTTTAATAATCGCAATTAACAACAGAGTATTTTCATGCAGACGCTAGACCATGATTTAACAGAGCATTGTATTGATTCACAAACCATTGCTGCTGGAGGTATGCTCACGGTTAAACGCGACCAAGTTCGCTTACCGAATGGTCATACCAGTCAGCGTGAATATGTGACACATCCCGGCGCAGTGTTAGTTGTGCCGATTCTACCAAATGGCAATATCGTGCTGGAAAAGCAGTTTCGCTATCCCTTACATCAGGTATTTATCGAACTTCCCGCAGGTAAAATTGACGCAGGTGAAGATACATTAGTCACTGGCAAGCGTGAGCTCGAAGAAGAAACTGGATACACAGCAAGTCACTGGGTGAGTTTAGGATATCAGCATCCTTGCATCGGGTACTCCAACGAGGTGATTCATACTTATTTAGCCTACGGCTTGACTGCCGGTGCGCATTTTCGTGATGATGATGAATCTTTAATTGTTTATGAAGATAGTCTAGCTAACTGTTTAGACATGGTACAAAGTGGTCAAATCACCGACGGAAAAACAATTATTGCTTTGTTTCTTACCGAAAAGTATTTGGCACTTCATCCTGATTTACTTCAATCTAAGTAAACCAATTATGGCAAAAGTTCTTATCGTGGGTTGTGGTGATTTAGGCGGCACCGTTGCTGCGCAGTTATCAGCTATGAACATTCAAGTGACGGGCGTAAGGCGCAGTGATGTAGCCATTAGCGGTGTGAAAGTCATTCAAGCCGACATTGTAGAGGCGTCGAGTTTAGAGGCGCTTAAATCAATTCAGCCAGACATTCTCATCTACTGTGTAGCAGCGAATGGCCAAACAGATGAACAGTACAAAGCAAATTATGTTGATGGACTTCGGAATGTACTGGCAACACAGTTTGAAAATTTAAATTTGAAACATGTTTTTTTTGTGTCTAGCACGCGCGTATATGGGCAAAAAACTGATGCACTTTTAGATGAGTTTACGCCTGCTGTTGCCGCGGACTTTGGTGGTGAGCGTCTGCTAGAAGCAGAAGCGCTATTAAATAAGCTCACATGTAATACAACGGTATTAAGGCTTTCTGGCATTTATGGCGCGGGTCGTTTGCGTATGATTAACTTAGCAAAATCACCGCAAAATTGGCCAGCACAAAATAGTTGGTCAAACCGAATTCATAAGGATGATGCCGCAGCTTTTATGGTGTTTTTGGCGCTGCAGGTGTTGGCAAGCAAACCTATTGGAACTTGTTACATCGTCACTGATTCTAAACCAAGTAGTCAATATGAAGTATTGAGTTGGATTGCGAATCAAATGCAGATAAATAGTGACGTTACAATGCCTGCAATAGAAGGTGGTAAGCGTTTAAGCAACAAGTCCATGCTAAGCACTGGTTTTCAATTGCAATATCCTGATTTCATGTCTGGTTATCGAGCTTTACTGGCTGCGACGGCAGCCACAGCTTCTGATCTGGTATGAGGTTTATCGGTATTTTTAGTGTTTTTTTCTGCGGCTTATTTGCAAGCCCAGCATTTGCGCATGAAGATTTTAATGTTTGGCTAAGTGAGTTGAGACAAGAAGCTATAAGCGTAGGCGTTACTGAAAAAACTGCCAGTGCTATCGTTAATCATGTGGAAATATTACCTAACGTTATTGAATTGGATCGCGCTCAACCTGAGTTCGTTAGCCCGTTTTTAGATTACTATCAACGACGGGTAGATACATTAAAAATTACGGAAGGCCGTAAGCTCCTTGTTCAACATGCCGAGTTGCTGGATAAAATTGAGGTGCAATACGGCGTGCCTAAAGCCCTGTTAGTAGCGTTTTGGGGAATGGAGTCTAACTACGGTCGTTATCAAGGCAATATTGACACGCTATCTGCCTTGGCAACCTTAGCCTACGATGGGCGACGCGCCAGCTTTTTCCGCAATCAGCTTTTAGATGCAATGCGTATGGTAGATGCAGGCAATGCCAACACCGAGCAGTTTGTCGGGTCATGGGCGGGCGCATTTGGCAATATGCAATTTATGCCAACTACTTTTATTACTTATGCTGTTGATGGTGACGGGGATAAGAAAATAGATGTTATCAACTCTCAAGCCGACGCGTTCGCATCTGCAGCCAATTATTTATCCCAAGTCGGTTGGCAAAAAGGTCAGCCCGCGATGGTAGAAGTGCAACTGCCCGCAGATTTTGAATGGCAAATGGCTCAGTACACTTTAAGAAAACCAGTAAGTGAATGGCGCAAGTTAGGTGTAAACACCATGCAGGCAAGCAACCTATCCGCTGCAGGTGGGTTAACACAGATACGTAGTGCAAACAAAAAGATTAAATCCAAAAAACATAAATCAAATTTACATCAGATTAACTTTAAAATAAAAAACTCGGCTACTTCATTTGCTAGTACTCAGAATTTTGATGCTACTAAATCGGCGCTTCCCAACGTGTCCGGTCAAGCGGCCATTATCTTGCCGCAAGGTTGGCGCGGCCCAGCTTTTATGGTGTTTGATAATTTTGATGCAGTCATGGATTGGAATCGCTCAATTAATTATGCGCTCTCGGTTGTGCAGTTGGCCAAGCGTCTTAATGGAGAGCCGCATATATTGGGAGGTCAATTTGCTGAACTAGGCGCCTTGTCATTTCTGCAAATGAAGGCATTACAAATTGAGCTTAATAGCCATGGCTATGATGCGGGTGATCCAGATGGCTTCCCAGGCGTGCGTACGCAAGATGCGGTAAGGGCTTTTCAGCTGGCGCAACGCTTACCAGCAGATGGCTATGCCAGTCCAAATGTTTTTAATTATTTAAAAGCTGCGGAATAACAACTGCAATCAAGAATATATGCATATAACCCACGTTTGTTATTTGCGCCAAAGACGACAATCAGCTAAAATCGCGCTCTGCTTGAAATTACAAAAAATGTATTCAAGCAGTTGATTAAAATAATAGGCGGTTAGCTCAGTTGGTTAGAGCGCTTGGTCGACATCCAAGAGGTCAGCAGTTCGAGTCTGCTACTGCCTACCAAATTTTAATGTACTGTTTTTAACGTACTGAAAATTAAAGCTAAAGCCGTTAAGTTAACGGCTTTTATTATTTAATAGGAAATAATATGCCTGTAATTCGCTTGCCTGATGGCTCAGAACGTAGTTTCGATGCACCTGTAACCGTAGCGGATGTCGCTATGAATATTGGCGCTGGCCTAGCTAAAGCTGCGCTGGCAGGTAAAGTGAACGGCGTATTAGTCGATACCTCGCATTTGATTAGCCAAGACGCAGAACTTGCTATCATCACCGATAAAAATCCTGAAGGCGTAGATGTTATTCGTCACTCAACTGCCCATTTATTGGCGTATGCTGTAAAAGAGTTATTTCCAGATGCGCAAGTGACTATTGGCCCAGTGATTGAAAATGGATTTTTCTACGACTTTTCATACAAACGTGCTTTTACACCCGAAGATTTAATCGCTATTGAAAAGAAAATGGTTGAACTTGCTAAAAAAGATGAGCAAGTGACACGTAAAGTATTGCCGCGCGATGAAGCTGTGGACTACTTCAAGTCGATAGGTGAACATTACAAAGCTGAGATTATTGCCAGCATTCCTGCAGGTGAAGATGTTTCGCTGTACACCGAGGGTAACTTTACCGATCTTTGCCGCGGTCCTCACGTGCCTAACACAGGTAAGTTAAAAGCCTTCAAATTGATGAAATTAGCGGGTGCTTATTGGCGTGGTGATAGCAATAACGAGATGTTACAGCGCGTTTATGGTACTGCATGGCGCAATAAAGAAGAGCTGGAAGCATATTTGTTCCAACTTGAAGAAGCTGAAAAGCGCGATCATCGTAAGCTAGGTAAACAGCTAGATTACTTCCACATGCAAGACGATGCGCCAGGTATGGTGTTCTGGCATCCGCGTGGTTGGAGCATCTGGCAAGAAGTTGAGCAATACATGCGCAAAATGTTTCGTGATTACAACTATCAAGAAGTGCGCACACCTACCATTATGGATAGGACGTTGTGGGAGAAGTCAGGACACTGGCAAAACTACCGTGAAGGTATGTTCGTGACCTCGTCAGAAAGCCGTGATTACGCAGTTAAGCCTATGAATTGTCCAGGTCATGTGCAGATTTTCAATAGCAGTTTGCATAGCTATCGTGATTTGCCTTTGCGTCTTGCAGAGTTTGGCTCATGTCATCGTAACGAGCCATCAGGCTCGCTACATGGCTTAATGCGTGTTCGTGGCTTTACGCAAGATGATGCCCATATATTTTGTACTGAAGAGCAGGTTGAAGCAGAAGTTGCCGATTTTATTAAGATGCTTTATAAAGCCTACGGTGACTTTGGCTTTAATGATGTCTTGGTGAAATTATCTACTCGTCCTGAAAAGCGCATCGGTACCGATGCGGATTGGGATAAAGCGGAAACATCACTTGCAAATGCACTTAAATTAAACAACCTCGATTTTGAATATCAGCCAGGAGAGGGCGCGTTTTATGGCCCTAAAATTGAGTTCACTCTTAAAGATTCTCTAGGTCGCCTATGGCAATGCGGTACGATTCAATTAGATCCTAACTTGCCAGAACGCTTGGGCGCTGAATATGTGGCTGAAGATAATAGCCGTAAACATCCTGTGATGTTGCATCGCGCTATTGTTGGCTCGATGGAGCGCTTCATTGGCATTTTGATTGAAAACTATGCAGGCGCAATGCCACTTTGGTTGGCACCTGTACAGGTGATGGTACTGAATATTTCTGAAAACCAAGCAGATTACGTGCGCCAAGTAGTTGAAATGCTAAAGAAAAATGGCATTAGATGCGAATTTGACTTGAGAAATGAGAAGATAACCTATAAAATACGCGAACATAGTATGCAAAAAATGCCTTACCTGCTAGTTGCAGGGGAGCGTGAGATGCAAACAGGACATGTAGCCGTGCGTACCAGAAAAGGCGAAGACTTAGGTTCTATGCCGATTGAAGCGCTAATTGAGCGCTTAAAAGCAGAGATTGAAACTAAAGTTTAAGCTTACTGAAAGCCACATTGAAGTTGGTTTTCAGTTGATTTCTGAAATTGCGCGGCTTAACTATTTGGAGAATTTGATATAGCACAGGACAAAGAAACACGAATTAATGGCGACATTACAGGGTCGCAAGTTCGTTTGGTGGGCATAGAAGGTGAGCCTTTGGGCATAGTAACGTTAGCTGAGGCTTTTGCGAAAGCTGAAGAAGCTGATATTGACCTAGTGGAAATTGCACCGAATGCGGTGCCACCAGTGTGCAGATTGATGGATTACGGCAAGTTTAAATATGCCGAAAGTAAGAAGCAGCACGAAGTTAAGCTCAAGCAAAAACAAGTGCAGGTAAAAGAAATTAAGTTTCGCCCTGGTACAGACGATGGCGATTACGCGATTAAAGTGCGTAATATTATTCGCTTCATCGAAGATGGTGATAAAGCGAAGATCACTTTACGTTTCAGGGGTCGAGAGATTACGCATCAGGAGTTCGGTTTAGCCTTACTTAGGCGTGTAGAAGCAGATACAAAAGAAGTGGCACTTGTTGAACAGTTTCCAAAAATGGAAGGTCGCCAAATGGTGATGGTGCTTGGGCCACATAAAAAAGTTAAGTAGTAAGTTGTAAAAAATGTAGTAAACCCTGGAGTGATACGGCTTAACGGCATGCCTAAGCACTCATAACTTAAGTTCAAGGAGAACAAAATGCCAAAAATGAAAACCAAGAGCGGTGCTAAAAAGCGCTTCAAATTCTTGGGTAATGGTAAAGTGAAACGTACTCACTCTCACTTACGCCATATCCTCACTAAAAAGACCACCAAGCAAAAGCGTAAACTACGCGGCACGGCGATCATCTCACCAACAGACGTCAAACGCGTTCGCGCAATGATGCCAACACGATAAGGAGACCGATATGCCTAGAGTAAAACGTGGTGTCATCGCTCGCGCAAGACATAAAAAAGTATTAAAAGCTGCTAAGGGTTATCGCGGTCGTCGTAAAAACGTTTACCGTGTTGCTAAGCAAGCGGTAATGAAAGCTGGTCAATATGCTTACCGTGACCGTCGTCAGAAAAAACGTCAATTCCGCACATTGTGGATTGCACGTATCAATGCTGGTGCACGTGAATTAGGTTTAACTTATAGCCGCTTCATGAATGGTTTGAAAATTGCTTCAATTGAAGTGGATCGTAAAGTACTAGCTGACTTAGCAGTATTTGATAAAGCAGCATTTGCCAAATTTGTTGAAATGGCAAAAACAGCTTTAGCTGCTTAAGTTGTTAAGTTTGAAATTTCAAACTTAAATTATCGAGTTTGAGTAAAAAAGAGGCCTCGGCCTCTTTTTTTTACTGTAAAATCAATGCATTGTAAAATATAGCTCTAATTAGAAGTTCATTTAAAGATCAAAAAATATATGGCCGATTTAACGCATTTAATTTCAGAAGCGCAGGCGGATTTCGCAAATAGCGCAACAATGAATGACTTGGAAGTAGCTAAAGCTAAGTATTTAGGTAAAACAGGGCTGCTGACCGATGCATTAAAAGGCTTAGGTAAGCTCAGCAATGAAGAACGTCCAGCAGCTGGCGCTGCTATAAATGTGGTTAAACAAGGTGTTGAAGCAGCATTAACTGCACGCCGTGAAGCTATTTTAAACGCAGAGCAAGCTAAGCAACTTGCGCAAGAATCAATAGATGTAACCTTACCAGCACGAACTCAGTCACAAGGTGGCCTGCATCCAGTGACGCTGACTTTAAGGCGCGTTGAAGAGCTGTTTCACTCGATTGGTTTTGAAGTGGCTACGGGTCCAGAAATTGAAACGGATTTTTATAATTTCACAGCGCTTAATATTCCTGAAGACCATCCAGCACGTGCTATGCACGATACGTTTTATATCGACGAAGCAAATGTATTGCGTACACATACTTCACCTGTACAAATCCGCTATATGGAAAACGCATTAAAAACGAATAAAACTCCACCGCTAAAAATTATTGCTCCAGGCCGTGTATACCGCGTGGATTCTGATGCAACGCATTCGCCTATGTTCCATCAGGTAGAAGGCTTATGGGTTGATGAGGATATTAGTTTTGCGAACTTAAAGGGCGTGGTGCAAGACTTCTTGCAGAAATTCTTTGAGCGCGATGATTTGACCGTACGTTTCAGACCATCATTCTTCCCATTTACAGAGCCTTCAGCAGAGATGGATATGAGCTGGAATGGTGGTTGGTTGGAGATTGGTGGCTGCGGTATGGTGCATCCAGAAGTATTCAAGCATGTAAATCTCGATAGTGAGAAATACCGTGGCTTTGCTTTTGGTCTAGGCGTAGAGCGCTTGACCATGTTGCGTTATGGTGTGAATGATTTGCGCCACTTCTTCAATAATGATTTGCGCTTCCTAAGCCAATTTAAATAATAAAACTAAATTTAAGGTCACAAAAGCATTATGCAGTTTTCAGAAAATTGGTTACGTAGCCTAGTAAATACTGATTTAGATAGTCAGGCACTTAGTCACGCGCTCACTATGGCTGGACTTGAAGTTGAAGAGATGCAGCCTGTAGCTGCGGCTTTTAGTAAAGTGGTAGTAGCTAGAATACTTTCTGCTGAAAAACATCCAGATGCAGACCGCTTACAAGTATGCAAAGTCGATGTCGGCTTAGCTGAGCCTCTGCAAATTGTCTGCGGTGCATCAAATGCACGCGCTGGCTTGATTGCTCCCTGTGCCATGGTGGGCGCTGAGTTACCAGGCATCTCAATCAAACAAGCTAAAGTGCGCGGTGTAGAGTCTTTCGGCATGATGTGTTCGTCTAAAGAACTTGGCATTAGTGCCGAAGCCACAGGTTTGCTGGAGTTAGATAGCAACGCAGTTGTAGGTCAAAGCATTCGTGAGCATTTAGATTTAGACGATAGTCTACTGACATTGAAATTAACACCTAATCGTAGTGATTGCTTAAGCATCACCGGTATCGCACGTGATGTTGCAGCTATTACAGGGGCAGAAACGCGTTTTGAAACTATTGTAGAGGTGCCTGCAACGTTTAAAGCAACTAAAACTGTGATTGTGACTGAGCAAGCCGTTTGCCCACGTTATTGTGGTCGATTAATCAGAGGTGTTAATGCCAAGGCAGGTACACCTGATTGGATGGTTAAGCGTATTGAACGTAGTGGTTTGCGCAGCATTAGTGCATTAGTGGATGTCACTAACTATGTGTTGCTTGAGTTGGGTCAACCCATGCATGCTTTTGATGCAGGCAAGCTAAATGGCGATATTACAGTTCGTTTCGCAACTGCCAATGAATCACTAAGTTTACTTAACGATCAAACTGTAGAGTTAAAAACTGATGACTTGGTGATTGCGGATGCAAACGGCGCGATAGCGCTAGCAGGTATTATGGGTGGTAAGCCGACGTCAGTAGATGATGCAACAACTGAAATTTTCTTAGAAAGTGCTTTTTTTACGCCTTCAGTCATCGCAGGTAAAGCACGTAGATTAGGCTTAAGTACCGATTCTTCTTACCGCTTTGAACGTGGTGTAGATTTTGGTAACACAAAAAATGCACTTGAATATGCGACTAAGCTGATTTTACAAATTTGTGGCGGCCAAGCAAGTGAAGTGACAGAAGTAGTTGGAAGCTTGCCAGTTCGGCAGCCTGTTAAATTAAGAATGGCACGCTTGGTATCTGTATTAGGCATTCCATTTGAAGAGGCTAAAGTCGCTCAGCTACTTACCCAGCTTGGTTTTGTATTCACAGAAGCGGATAGCGTTTTCACTGTCGTGCCACCAAGCTATAGATTTGACATCAGTATTGAAGAAGATTTAATCGAGGAAATCGCGCGTTTGCATGGTTATGACCATATTCCAGCAACTGCACCAGTCGCTAACTTGCTCATGCTTCCAGCGCCGGAGGCTAGATTACATCAAAACATTCTACGTGATAGTTTAGTTGCAGTAGGTTACCAAGAAGTTGTGAATTACAGCTTTGTGGATGAGAGCTGGGAGCGAGATTTACTAGGCAACGCCACGCCTATCAAACTCCAGAACCCAATCGCAAGTAATTTGAGTGTGATGCGCACTAGTTTATGGGGCGGATTGATTGATACGTTAACCTATAACTTGAATCGTAAGCAAGATCGTGCATTCCTCTTTGAAATAGGCGCTGTTTACTTCAAACAAGCCAACAGCTTTGTTGAGACTACACGTGTTTCAGGGCTTGCGCACGGTAGCGCCAAACCTGAGCAATGGGCTGCAGGTAACACTGATGTAGACTTTTTTGATATTAAAGCGCATGTTGATAGGTTAGTAGGCGCTAAAGTGACTTATGAAAAAGCTGAGCATATTGCTTTGCATCCAGGGCAAACCGCACAAATTTTACTTGATGGCAAAGCGATTGGTTTGATAGGTAAATTGCATCCAAAATGGCAGCAACAATATGGCTTAACAAAAGCTACCTATCTATTTGAGTTGGATTTAGAAGCAATATCCAATCATAAAATACCAACTTACCAAGAAGTTTCTAAATTGTTACCAATTCGACGCGATTTGGCAGTTGTTTTGGATGAAAATGTTGCCGTTGGTGAGGTGTTGAGTGCGATCAAAAAAGCCTACATTCCATTGATAACTGATGTGGCATTATTTGATTTATACCAAGGTCAAGGTGTCGCTGAAAATAAAAAAAGCCTTGCATTATCAGTACTTATGCACGATACTCAAAAAACATTAACTGATAGTGATGCCGACACAACCATTACTATTCTGCTACAATTATTACAAAATCAATTTGCTGCAACACTTAGAAATTAGATCACAAAACTATGTGACTCAATTTTCAATGTGGTTGAATTTTAATTAGTGGCTTTGTAAATTTAATTTTTAAAATAATAATCTGTACATTAAAAATAAGCTCAAAAGCTAGAAATGAAATGGGAGTGGGTATGACATTAACAAAAGCTGAACTTGCTGATTTACTCTATGAGCAAGTTGGGTTAAATAAACGTGAAGCCAAAGATATGGTTGAAGCATTTTTTGAAGAGGTGCGTATTGCGTTAGAAGCTGGTGATAGTGTGAAGTTATCAGGATTTGGTAATTTCGAATTGCGCAAAAAATCGGAACGTCCAGGCCGTAACCCTAAAACTGGCGAAGAAATACCAATTACAGCACGTCGTGTAGTAACTTTTCATGCGAGCCAAAAGTTAAAAAGTAAAGTAGAAGCAAATTATCTTAACTAAGTGAATGATTAAACAAGTTTAACCGTATGAGTGAACACAATATAAAAGTGCAGTTACCGCCGATACCAGCAAAGCGCTACTTTACCATTGGTGAAGTTAGTGAGCTTTGTGGTGTGAAGCCTCATGTGCTCAGATATTGGGAGCAAGAATTTACTCAGCTTAAACCTGTTAAACGTCGTGGTAATCGTCGTTATTATCAACATCACGAAGTACTGCTTATTCGTCGTATTCGCGAGCTATTATACGAGCAAGGGTTTACTATTAGCGGTGCACGTAACCGCCTTGATGGGCCAGATGAAGCTGAGATTAAAGCCGATTCAGTGCAATCAGCTACCCAGTCAGATTCGAGTTTGAGTTCTTCATTATCTGCTAATAATAAAGAGTTTGATTTCACTTCAGTAAAAGCTGAGCTGTTAGAGATTCTAAGTTTACTTCGCCCAGCAACAGTACTAGCTTAAATACACATCGATTTATTTCTGAACGCCTTTTATCGCCACCAAGCTTTTACGATATAATGCACCCTTGTTGTAAAGATACTTACAACATCGGTTCGGGGCATAGCGCAGCCTGGTAGCGTACATGCCTGGGGGGCATGGGGTCGCAAGTTCGAATCTTGCTGTCCCGACCAATAAATACAAGTTTTTCAGACATTCTTTGTAGTTTCTGTGGCTTCCTAGTGGCTATGAGTAGTAAATATAGCCTCAATTTTTTGCTTTTCTCGCTGCTTGTCAGCACCATCAACAGTGATTCATCGACAAATCTCGACCTTGAATTCAAGCCGAGGTTTTTTTATTAATTTGTGTCACATTTGGATATCTTGGGTACAGGCATTACATACTTAACCAAAGGTACCAGAGTCGAATCTTTTTCAAGGTAGTAAGAAACCTGAAATGACGTCGACTCAGCTACCTTTGATTTTATTATTTTCTGCACTAGACTCGGCAATATGCAGCATATTTACATCAGGCACAGTATAATCATGCATATATTTAATTAATTGCCGTACTAGTTGTGCGGTGAGAAATACGGCCGTTAATTAGCAGGTCGTAGATTCGAAGCCTACTCGGCAGCCCAGGCATAGCAAACAATCAGGCCATCCTTTGAGGTGGTCTTTTTTTTTGAGCGGATAAATATCTCTGACTGTCAGCTATGACGAGCTCACGCAAGACATGAACCCTTCAGCGAGTACTGATCCCAGATGGGTTCAACTAAAATTTAAGGAGCAATAGCAGTGACAAATGCACAACGCAGAGCACTTAGCCGCATGGCTGAAATGAATTCATCAAATATCGACATCAAGCCTGAACCTACGAGCAGCAGCGCGTTCTGTCCGCATGAGGCCGGCGCGTATTACCTTGTAGCCGTTGAGGCTGTTGGCAAGGTCATCAATCTACTAGCCATGGAAATTGAGCCGCCAGTTTATACGTACACCATCACTACCGTTAATTTTGAACAGGATTTCGATACTGGCAAGTGGGTCTGGTTTGATGGTAAGGAAAAGCTATCTCCACGGAAAAATCAGGATAGTTGGCGTCTTGGCAGCAAGAAGTTATATGACACACGCGAAGGTGCAGAGGCTGAGCTTCAGCGCTTGATGCTCAAAAACGGTGATCGAGTGACCAAGGTCCATGACCTGCCAGACGATGTGACTAAATTGAAAAAGATCCGTAGTGCTCATCATCCCGATCGTAATAACCCAGACTCCGACCATGATCTCTATCAGGCGGTTATCGAGAAACTTGACAGGATGCGTGCGGTGACTGTGTGAGCCACACCGCACTGATTGAAAAATACATATCCAACTCGTCAGAGAGTGACGTCTATCGCCCTCGAAAGCTGATGAGATTGTTAAGTTTTTTATAAGAAACTTGCCACTAACGGGTGAAAATTATAATTAGTCTAGTTTATCAGGCTAAAGCTCTTATTAACTTCTCTCTATCCCATTGACGAGTCTTTGCTGCTGAAATAAAAGCATCAAATACTGCCAATTTCAGCACACCTGCGTCCGCATCAATATTTGCATTTTGCAACAACACTTCACCGCCCATATCAACGCCAATGGCCTTCAAATGACCAAATGCATCGCGAACAAAATCTATTGCGGATGCTTCCTTAGATAAGGCTTTGGCACCTTCAAGCGAAAGAATAATAGCTATTGCATCAAAAAGTACAGAAGGTGTTCCAGCCAGTTGACCATCTACCGGAAATATTGAGCCATCACTTACTTTTGCACCACCAATTTTCGGACCGACAATTTTTACACTGGCACCTGCTTTAGTGACAGCAATTTTTAAGCTGTTAATCACAGTGATATCTGAGCCATCTGCAATCAAAATTCCTATTGAGCGACCTTGTAAGGTCTCTTTCATTTTGCCTATGGTTTGTAAGGCTGGCGATTGTGGCATTTCCTGTATGGCTGCCGCAGTTTCTAGTGCACTCGGCATATCTTCAAAACCTAAGCCATTAGCTACTCGGCTAGCTAGATTTTCTGAAATATGACGTAAATGACCCACCATTAATTCTCTAATATGCAAATGATCTACTTTTGATAACTCAAACACTAATGCTGAAGCAATGTGTGCTTGCTCATAGGTTGTTTGGCTTAGAAAAAATTGTCGCGCTTGTGAGTAATGGTCCGCAAAGCTTTCAGCTCTTATTCTTCCTTTATCGCCACTTTCATTGACTTTCGCACTGTGAAATCCTTTAGGCGTTTCACGTGGAGAGTCTTTTGATAAAGAATTTGGTTCGTAAGCCACTCTGCCTGTTGGCTGTTCCATCTGCATATGGCCATCGCGCTGTTGATTGGCAAATGGACACTTAGGCGCATTAATCGGAATCTGATTAAAATTTGGTGATCCTAAACGGGAAAGCTGGGTATCTAAGTATGAAAACAAGCGACCTTGTAAAAGTGGATCATTAGAAAAATCAATGCCTGGTACAACATGTGAGGGGCAAAAGGCGACTTGCTCAGTCTCTGCAAAGAAGTTATTCGGCCAGCGATCAAGTACCATGCGACCAATCACTTTTAATGGAACTAACTCTTCCGGAATCAGCTTAGTCGCATCAAGATGGTCGAATGGGAATTTATCAGCTTCTTCTTGTGTGAAAAGCTGCACTGCAAATTCCCACTCAGGAAAATTGCCAGCTTCAATTGCCTCAAACATATCACGGCGTAAAAAGTCTGGGTCAGCGCCAGCAATCTTGACGGCTTCATCCCATATCGTCGACTGTAAACCAAGTTTAGGACGCCAATGGAATTTTACAAAAGTTGAATCTCCACTTTCGTTAATCAACCTGAAGCTATGGACACCAAAACCCTCAATCATTCGTAACGAACGAGGAATAGTTCTGTCCGACATAATCCACATCACCATATGCATGGATTCTGGCGTGAGTGAAATATAATCCCAAAAGGTATCGTGTGCAGTAGCAGATTGTGGGAAGCCGCGATCCGGCTCCATTTTTACTGCATGAACTAAATCAGGAAACTTCATAGCATCCTGAATGAAGAATACTGGAACATTATTACCAACCAAATCCCAATTGCCTTCCTTAGTGTAAAACTTAACGGCAAAACCACGCACATCTCTTGGTGTATCAACAGACCCAGAACCACCTGCGACAGTCGAGATACGGGTAAAAAGTGGCGTTTTTTCACCTACTTCAGTGAGAATTTTTGCGGTGGTGTATTGCTGTAATGAATGAGTCAATTCAAAATAACCATGTACGCCTGTCCCACGTGCATGAACGATGCGCTCAGGAATGCGCTCATGATCAAAGTGTGTAATTTTTTCTCGGAGTATAAAATCCTCCAACAATACAGGTCCGAGCGGATTTGCTTTAAGTGAGTTTTGGTTATCCGAAATGGCTAAACCTTGATTAGTAGTCAGCACAGCATGCTCGCCACCAGCAAGTTGATGCAGTTCACCACCTTCAGCTACCTTTGCACTTCCATTTTGTGATGCATCATCTTTACTACTAACTGACTTCTCGTTGGTCATAATAAGGTTTCCTAGGGAATCGTGAATTTACACATTAATCAAAGCAGATAAACCTTAAGCTCGTTGAGCAATAAGTTCTTGTTTGCGAGCAGTAATCTTGTCGCCTAATTCCAACATGTTTAGATGAGTTGCCTTTGCCTTAGGGAACATCTCGTCCTGTTCTTCTTTAACGTGGTGTTTTACATATTCACCAAGTACTTTGATTTTAGCGTCGTACATTTCGCCATCAGGCTCAATATTTTCAACTTGGGCAATAAGTGTTTTTAAACTCGCATGCTCTACCGTTGCTTCAGGTACCAATTCATGATCATTTAATGCTTTCTTAACAGCTGGATAAAAAATCTCTTCCTCCACTTGTGCATGAACGCTCAATTCCAAGCAGATTTGGCTAACAAGTTTCTTTTTCATAGCTTTGGTTGATGCTTTTTCATAATCGGCAAACAGCCCACTCACTAGTTTGTGATCAGCAATGAGCAATGCCGTAGCCTCATGCGACTTAAGTGGCGTAGTAGATTTAACAGTCTTATTCGGTTCTGTAGTCATGTTGTGTATCCTTAAAGTTAACGATGTGAGCTAGGCATTGATATTTAAAATACTTAAATTTTCAATAGCGCTAATGTACGAACAAAGCAATCAAAATAATGATAGGAATAGGTATGCCGATAAAAAACAGTATTAATGAACGCATGGCTGTCTCCTGAATTAATGAGCGAAATAAAAGTTGAATTAGTGGAAGATTGAGTTAGCTGGAAATATGATTAAGCATCACGACAACGACCACCCCAAGTAGCTGCAAGACTTGCAGAGAATGCCCCCATGAGCAGTGACACAAATAGCCACAAGGTTGCATAAATTGAAGCTTTACGTGCCTTGTCAGCCAAATCTTTCGCAGCTACTTCTGCGTTCTGTTTATTTGTCTGAATTTTGGTGAAAATGTCAGTAACTCGTTTCTCAGCTTCCGCTTGTGTCAGGCCAGTTTGTGTAGAAACTACTTGGCTGATATAAGTCACATCTGCAGGAGGCAAAGTTTTCGAATTTATTGAGTTTAAAACGATGCGGGAAACTTCGGCATTGGCTGATGTTTTCTCTGCTGTATCGGTTGTGGTTGTGTTGATTTCTGAAGATGTTGTAGAAGGCGAGTTCAAGTCTTTACGGAACATAGCGTCAATGAAGTAGCTTATCGTGCCAGATTCAATGCCACCTCCATTGTCAGACTTATTTATTTCGTTTCCAGTCGCAGCAACACCCTCTACTATAACGGCAGTCGCTGTTCCTCCAGCTAAGTTTGCCGCGGTTTGCACTCCGCCGTTCACAATGGATCCAATCGCTGAGGTGAGTAGGGCTGCAGTTGCAAGCGATGCAACTGCCCAAGCTAGAAATCCGTGAGCTGTATCGCGGAAGTAAACTTCATCGATATGCACACCAGCCCATTTAGTTCTCAACCTACCAGCGAGAAAGCCACCCATGCCGGCTGCAAGGATTTGTGTAACGGTTAGCCAAACAATTGTAGATACGCCAAATGTAGAAGCACTAACACCTTTGTGCGCCCAAGGTGAAACGGATGACAAGCCTAATCCTGCGCCTAATAGCAATAAAATCAGAGATAAAGCAGCCGCTGCAGTAGCCCCTGCCAATATGGCAGCCCAAGATACTGCATGAGCATTTACGTGGGTATGATTAGAATAGCTTTCTGGCAGAAGAATCTCTCCGCCCAAATTTTCCGCGCCTGCCAAATTCGATAGTGCCATAATTAATTCCCACTAATTTACTAACGTGAAGTATTGCACTTCAATTTGTGAGGGTCTGTTTGGCAGCGTACATATATATAAATAATTTCTAGCTTAATTTAAATTATTAATTTTAAGCTTCAAGAGCTAAGCTTAGACTAGGTCTACAGGCGATTAGATAAGCACAAAAACTAACGCTTTAGACTAACTGTTGCCTTCTTCTCAAAATAGGGGACACGGCTTTAAGTACTATAGTGCGGGGCTTAACCTCAAATTCTAACGATACTTAATTATGTTTGTTGGCGCACAGAATTCACATATCAGTTGTTGAATAATTGCGTTTTTAAATTATAAAGAAGAGTTTCATGATAGAGCGCAAAAGCAGTATGTTTGATTTGGCAGTAAAACAAGGGATTGAAATGTCTAAAAATGGGCAGTTTGTATCCGCATCAAAAATGATGTCAAAAACAGGGTTGCCACTGATCGTAATTGAGCGAGTTTTATATGAGCCGCATAATGTTAGAAGCAGTGATCTAAGTGAACTATAGGTTAACTAACGGAACCATCTGGAAAGTAAACTTTGATGCATAAGTTAAATTTCATAGATGACAATCGGAAGTCTATACTTAGATATGCTTTGTTTTCATATACGGTCTTTATCACAATTCTAAATAACGGTTAACTCGATTGGCTGAGTCTTATGTACGAGCAAAAGAAACATTCACCTATCTCGACAAAACGTTTCCTCAAACGAATGCTGCTCCACGCAGCAGCGGCACTTACTTTATTGTTTCTATCAATAATTATTGGAATGGCCGGCTATGAGCACTATGAGCAATTATCGTGGCGCAGTGCCTTTCTAAATACTGCAATGCTTTTGGGCGGCATGGGGCCTGTAGATGCACCACTATCGGATGCAGGAAAGTTATTTGCTGGGGTATATGCGCTTTACGCCGGATTGGTATTCATTATTGTGGCTGGCCTCATCTTAGCGCCGATAGTGCACCGAATTATGCACAAGTTTCATTGGGGTCAGGAAGAAGAGTCCAAGTAGACTTCCCGTCACTCTGCTTATTACTCGCTAAAGTTATTTAAGCGTTCTATGACCCGCGCTGACCACAGTCACTTCATCGTGAATGAGCCAAGCCAGCTGCTCGTCACCTGATCAGACTACTAATATCACCTGCCTTAACTTCCCTCTCTAATCTGTTTGCTTAGTACCAATATTCAAATCTCAGTAATCAACACTGCGTTTGTTACTTTCTATTATTTGTGCGTTACCGTACGGTGCTTGTTCAATTATCCCCATAGACTGCATATCAGAGTTAAGTTGAAATTATTTTTACCACATCAAAAATGATGACAGGTTTTTGGATGTAGTGAATATGAGTAAGACCTATCGTAATGCAAACATTGAATGAGAGGAATACAAATGAACTGGGATCAAATTGAAGGTAATTGGAAACAATTAAAAGGTAATGTTAAACAGCAGTGGGGAAAGATTACCGATGACCACTTAGATGTTATTGCTGGTAAACGAGACAAACTGGCGGGCAAGATTCAGGAAGCCTATGGCGTTTCTAAAGAAGAGGCTGAGAAACAACTGGCCGATTGGGAACAGAAGCAGAAAGATTGACTTACGGTGGTAATCACTAAAGTTTAGAAATAGACCCAAATTAAATTAATAGGAAGATTTATGAAAAAATTCAACATCAGCGCAATAGCGCTTTCAGTAGGTCTTATTTTCAGTACTACGGTAATGGCTGAAAATATGTCGAAAGATCAATATAAGTCTCATATGAAAAGCATAGAGTCTGAATATAAAGTGGACAAAGCTGCGTGCGATTCATTCTCAGGTAACGTTAAGGATATTTGTGTTGCTGAAGCAAAGGGAAAGCAAAGCATTGCTGAAAGCGAACTTGAGGCCAATTACAAACCGTCCATCAAGGCTACATATAACGCAGAAGTTGCTAAAGCTGATGCTCACTATTCTGTAGCCATTGAAAAATGCGATGACAAAGCAGGCAATAACAAAGATGTTTGTGTGAAAGAAGCTAAGTCTGTCAAAGTACATCAAATTGCTGATGCCGAGGCACAGATGAAAACTAACAATGCTAACGCTAAGGCAGGCGTGAAGTCGGATGACGCTCAGACCGTGGCGAATGAGAAGTCAGGTGATGCAAATGCTAAGGCCTCTGAAGCAAGTGCTGATGCGCGTAAGGATGCAACGATTGAAAAACGTGATGCAGACTATGCTGTAGCCAAAGAAAAATGCGATGTACTAGCAGGTAATGTTAAGGATAAATGTATTAGTGATGCGAAGTTGCACTTCGGCAAGTAACGAGTTATTTGAGGGGAGGCTTGACTTCCCCTCAAAGAGATACAGTGTTGCGCTGTTCCCGATATTTTTTTAGATAAGCGTACAACGAGTGCTTGATTATTATGCTTAACGCATCATTCTTTATAAACTTAAAAGTAATAATATTAGGAGTACTAAATGATTACAGCAAACCAAATTAAACCTGACATGCCAGTAGTCTGTTCGCAAGATGGACAGTTCGCAGTTGTTGATCATATGGAAGGACAGAGTACAATTAAACTTAAGAAAGACGAAAGTGGACAGCACCATTACATTCCGCTGAGCTGGGTAACTTCTGCTGAAAACGGTAAGGTTAAAGTTGATCGCCCCGGTGAACAAGCCATGCAAGAGTGGAGCACAACTGCGGTAGATTAACAGTAGCGAATATAAAAAGTTTAAAGAGTTAATGTGAGGAGCTGTATGGACTTTTCAACACATCAAGTGAGTAGTCTTTTTGACCAACTCGGTTTGCCATCAGATGAGATTGCCATAGAAAATTTCATAAAAACTCACAGCCCAATTGCAGCAGATATTTTGCTTGCTGATGCGCCTTTTTGGACGTCAGCACAAGCGTCATTTTTACGTGACGAAATATTGAAGGATGCAGATTGGGCTGAGGTAGTTGATCAATTAAATGCAAGGTTGCATTCAAAAGATTAAATTCGCCTCATTTAAGAACTTAGTATTCTGAACTTAAATATTTCATAAATACGTTCAGACTTTCAACTAGAGAGCGATGCTTTTGGATTGACTCTTGGCATTAAATGTTCTGAATCCCCCCGCCAATGACGAGGTGATAATTCAAGGTAAGTCTCCCTAATCCTGAATTAACAGATGTTAATTCCCCCGTTTTTGCACTCATCTTTCAAAGTGCTTCCACTTCATTTCAAGCATGATTAATCAGCAGTCTATATACAATCATATAGACTCTTTAAGTCAATTAACCATTATAAGTAGACTGAATATCTGTCATTCAAAGTTTAAACTTTTTGCAAACTCTATTATTTGCAGCTGTGACGTGTATTTCATCCACTTTTCAAGCTCAGGTTTTTTAAAGGGTAGTTGAGTGCGTTGGCGAACGGATAATAAAGATTAAAACCTTAATAATGCGTGATTGATACAATTTGTGGAAAATTATCATGTTAAATCAAATGGAGTATGTGTGCCTGAGTGCATGTAATCGGCAAGTTCCAGATTGATCATTGTTAGCGTGAGTCTAATAAACGATGCGCAGTGGCTTGCTGCAGCATGACGCAATAATTTTTTAGTACTCATTATCAGTATTAACCCATAAGTTGAAGCTATTCAGCTTAAATTTCTTAAGGAATATATATGCATGTAAGTTTTGAAGTCGCGCAACAGATTATTGATAAAGCTGTAGAGAAATCGTTAGAAATTGGAGTGAAATCATGTATTGCTGTTTTGGACTCAGGTGGAAATCTCAAAAGCTTTACAAGAATGGATGATGCTTGGGTAGGCAGCATAGATATTGCGATTAAAAAAGCTAAAACGGCTTGTTACTTTGCAATGCCATCAGGCGAAATAGGCAAGCTATCAATTCCAGGATCGCCACTTTACGGTATTGAGCATTCCAATGATGGCTTAATCACATTCCCTGGCGGGCTGCCAATTGTCGATGACGAAGGGATCCTTATTGGGGCGATAGGGGTAAGTGGCGACACCGTTGAAAATGACCATATAGTCGCTCAAGCTGGCGTTAACGTAGCTGGGGTTTGCGACGTGCCGAAACATCCTTGGCGTACTTAATGTTGCTCTAGTCCGCATATTTTTAGCCAATAATCATCTAGGATGTATATGAGAGTTTTTACTCTACAGCAAAGTAAAGTTAGCAATGTTGTAGATTTTACTTTTTATTGGTTATGCGTTTTATTTCTAACGATATTCCTTTTAGCCCATACATCACCTAAGCAATTAGTTGAGAGTTTGTTTTTAGTTCTGTTTGGAATCATCAGTTGGACTGCAATTGAATATCTATTACATCGCTTTGTTCTCCATGGTTTACAGCCTTTTAAAAGCTGGCATACAGAACACCATAAGCGACCGAGCGCGCTCATTTGCTTACCAACGCTATTGAGCGCTGCTTTGGTTCTAGTATTGGTTTTCTTCCCTGCATTGTTTACATTTGGTTTATTGCCTGCCTGCGCCTTTACCTTAGGCGTGCTTATTGGCTATCTGGCATACACCATCGTCCATCATGGCATTCATCACTGGCATATTCACAATCATTGGTTTAGAAAACGTAAGCGGTGCCATGGCCTGCATCATCGTGTAGACCAGAAGAGCTACTATGGCGTAACTACTACATTTTGGGATAATCTTTTTGGCAGTGAGTTCCATCTTTAAATATCACTAATGAACAGCCATTGCATAATAATTGCCAATCTATGCACTATCCAAAATACATTTGATGGGTCGATTCGTAATGATAAATACTATGAATATTAAGAGCGCAAGTATTTTGATTGTAGATGATCAGGAAGCAAATATTGACCTCTTGGAGCAAATGCTGCAAGAAGATGGATACCAATGTATACACACTACAACAGATCCGTTTGAGGTAAGCGCACTACATGCTGCCAATCAGTATGACCTCATCCTGCTAGACCTCCAAATGCCCGGTATGAATGGATTTGAGGTAATGGAGTCATTGAAAGAAAACGAATCTGAAGGTTATATTCCTATCCTTGTCATCACGATACAGTCGGATAATAAGTTAGATGCTTTAAAAGCAGGTGCGAAAGACTTTATCAGTAAACCATTTGACCTGATGGAAGCAAAAATCAGAATTTATAACCTGCTGGAAGTTCGCTTGCTTTATAAACAACTTGAGCAATATAGTCGCTCTATGGAGTCCTGGGCAATGCATGATGCACTGACGGGATTGCCTAACAGACGGCTTTTAGTTGATAGGCTCTCTCTAGCGATAGCCCATGCGCGAAGAAAAAAATGCACGACGACAGTGATCTATTTGGATTTGGACGGGTTTAAACAAATTAACGATAGTATTGGTCACTTTGCTGGCGATATGATGCTAAAAATAGTTGCAGATAGGTTGGTAGCTGCAGTGCGCGAAGAGGATACAGTGGCACGTTTTGGTGGTGATGAGTTTGTAGTGGTACTGTGGGAGTTAAGTAATGTCAATGATGTAGGTGCTTTAGTGTCAAAAATACTGGTAGCCATCTCTCAACCCTATGTTATTAATGGCGAGGCTGTTCATATCACGGCTAGCGCGGGAGTGAGCATTTATCCTACACATAGTGAAGATATAGAAATATTAATTAAAAAAGCTGATATTGCCTTGTGTGAGTCAAAAAATATTGGTAGAAATGCGTATCGGATTGCATCGCTAGGCGATACGCTAGATTGATTTAGCGTAAATTAAAGGTTAAAAGCCATATTGATCGAGTTCATAAACTCTTTGATTTTTATTGGTTTGGTAATGTAAGAGTGGAAACCTGCCTCCATTGCCTTATCAATGTCATATGGTAAAGCATTTGCACTAATTGCAATCACTGGGATATGCGCGGTAGAGAGGTCACTGTGAAGAATCTTAAGAGTTTCAAAGCCACTAATGCCAGGTAGATTGATGTCTAGTAAAATTGCATGGGGAATATGAGCGCGAGCTAGTGCTACTCCCATATTGCCATCACTTGCTGTAAGCAGGGTGATATTAGGGTGATCCAAAATGATTTGTTCTACTAGCATTAAATTGGCCGGATGGTCCTCTATGTAAAGTAGAACGTGTTTGATTGCTGTAATCTGTTCAGCTGATTGTGATATTGAAAGAGCGGTATCAACAGTAAAAGTTTGAAGCGGAGAGATGCTAGTAAACTCTACCCAAAATTCGGTGCCCACTCCAACCGTGCTTGTTACCCCGATTGAACCGTCCATCAACTCCACTAGCTCTTTACATATCATTAGGCCAATACCAGTACCTTGGTTCAGACCATTTTCTTGACCAAGTCGATTGAATGGTTGAAAAAGTTGCTCTAGTTTTTCCTGAGATAAACCTAGTCCACTGTCTTTAATGCTGATGCGTGTTTTTCCGCTTGTGCTAGTGGAACAAGAAATCTCTATCGAGCCGCGTTTCTTATTGTATTTAATTGCATTGGAGAGCAGATTAAATAGCACTTGTTTCAGCCTCGTTTTATCCGCAGCAACCATTAATGTTGAGTCAAAAGGAAGAATGTGCAGGCTAATGTTGCGCTCTAGTGATTGTGGTTCGATCATAATCTGACATTCGAGTATGATTTCTTTTAACGATATATTTTCTTTTAAAACGGATAACTTACCAGACTCAATCACAGCCAGCTCAAGAATTTGGTTAATCAGTTCAAGCAGGTACCAGCCAGCTTTGGTAATTTGATTTATTTTTTTTGTCTGCCCATCCGTTGGTGCTGGAGAGCCTGTTTCGAGTAACTGTGCAAAACCAAGAATGGCATTAAGTGGTGTACGTAACTCATGACTCATGCTGGAAAGAAAGTTCGATTTTGCGCGGTTTGCTTTTTCAGCCAGATTCTTGGAAATCTCTAATTCTTTTCTGGCTATTTCGAGCTCTTCTGCTAATTTGGTTGCCTCAATCGTGCTAATCACTAGCTCTGAATTTGCTTGCTGCAACACAATCATGTGCTCGTCAGCTTCTGCATGTAACTTTTCTGCGGCAGAAACTATCTTTTCACGGGACGATGCCGTTAATTCACGCAGCTCAGCATTTTCTTCACGGATAGTGACCAACTTTTCGCGATTTATATTTTTAGCATCAACCTCAATGGCGTCTTTATCTCTAGATCTTCTGTCTTTTGCAACGCGCATGCGAGCGCCATCGTCAATTTTAACGATAGTCTTTGGTCGACTTACACCACCAGCAGAGCCACTCTGATCGTTTTTATTGTTCAAAGTCTCATCCCCATTGATTAGTCAATTTGACTATAAACTAGCCGTAGGACTACCTGTCGTGATGCCATCATAATTTGTCAGGGTGTTGCCAATAACGATGCCGTCATCCGTTATATCAAACAATCGAATGTCTTTACTATGATTACTGCCTCTGACTTTAACAACTGAGATCACGCGCTTAAACTGACTCTTAATTTCAATATAGCGTTGCACAATAATTGCATCAGCCAGAAAAGCACTGCCAAATGGGCTAAAGCGTAAATCTGTGTAGCGATCTTCAAGCTCTGAAGTCATGAGTATTGAAACGCCCATACTGGTCAGCTCTGCAATCATTCTATAGAGCGATCCGCGAAAGTCTTCACTAAATTCGGGTGCTAATGCAAGCTCAAAACCAGATAATGAATCTATGACGACACGTTTTGCTTTCATTTTATTGATCATATCAATCAAATCATGCAAGGTTTCATCAATTGATAAGTCAAGCGCACGCGTATTAATCACGCCAATATGCCCAGCTGAAAATAATGAATAAAGTTTTTTATTGCCTAGTAGCTGGCTAGGGCTTTTCTCAAAAGCAGCGATGACTCCCGGTTCACCCCTGCTAACACCTTCAGCAAGAAACTCGGTAGCTAATATCGTTTTACCTGAACCAGAAGGTCCGACAACAAGTAGTGAGTATCCAGCGGGCAGGCCTCCGCCTAGCATGTCGTCTAACTTTGATATCCCCATCGGGATACGTTGCTCTTTGATAGAGTCTTCAATTTCCGATTCAACTTCTGAAGTTTGTTTGATCATCGCACGCGGGTAAACTTGGATGCCCGTATCACCAATGCGGAAAGTGTGCAGTCCAGGCGCTTGAGCTTGTCCCCGCATTTTGACTACTTGTATTTTTCGCACCATAGAGTTTCTGTGCATATTCTGAGTAAGCCAAAGTATGCCGTCTGCCACTGTAAATACCGGGCTTGATTCAGATTCTGGCTCTAAATATTCACCTATTAGAAATGTGGTGGCTTGCCAGTTCGTCATATGCATACCGAGATGCTGTACAAACTTTTGCAGCTCGAACATGCCTTTTTCCATATGTGAGGCTGACTGAACTACTGAACGAAATGAATCCACAAAGACGAAACTAGGTGAAAAGCTCTCTACTTCCTCATCAATACGCGCCAGTACACGCTCAAAGTCGCCCTCAAGAAGATCGGCAGATAGATTGACAAACTTAATTGAATCGTTCAACTTTTCCATTTTAAAGAATGGAAATTGCTGTTGGTAACGAAGCATTTTTAAGGCTGGTTCGCCTAGCACTGTGAAAAATAATGCACGTTGATCTGGATTTGCCAGAGAGAACATCATTTGATGCGCTAGCGTTGTTTTTCCACTGCCTGGAGTACCTGCGATTAAATTGAATGAGAACTCAGGCAGACCTCCACCCATCAGATTGTCTAACCCTGGAACGCCAGTCTTTAGGCGACGAATGTTGACCTTGCTATTCATTTTTTAATTCCTTGGTGACGAAATCTGAGGCTACGTCACCCCAAGCCATACATAAAATATTCGTTGTGAGTGGCTCGCCGATTAACGAGGCGAGAATGTCAGTTAAAGTAATCAATAGTTGATTGTTGACTTCTTTAATTTGAGCAGGCGTTTGCATTTCAAAGCAAATTTTTAACTCAGTGAACTGATTGTTAGTCTCAGACTTTGGGTTGTAGCTAGCAAGCCAAGGAAATTTTGATGAGTTAAGAAATATGCTTCTCACATAAAGTGATTTGAACCCTCGCTCACCAATGATCGAAATGATTTTGCTTGCAATTTTCTCCCACAAAATAATTGCCGTATCAGCAGCTTTTTCACTATTTAGTGCAGTTAAATTTTTGATTAACTGATGACGATGAAGGTCGTTATTATCCATAAATCTGGCAGCCGTCATCACTCAATCCATTTGTGCTGATTGAGCTACGATAAAACACGCGACCTTTATTATTTAGAAACATATGCTACAGAGCCGTTGCAATTGCTGGGTGCAAGTGTTGGGAGCGCAAACCTAGAACTAGAGATTGATTTTTCATGCGAACTATACCTAGGGTTCAGGATTGATTGGTTTACTCTGGTAAGTATCGCACTATTGATGACGATGTCAAAGATTACTTTATAAAATTTGACCAGATACTTTGACCAGATACTGCGTCGCGGTCTTGACTTTAGCCCAAGAGTGGATCTCAGTATTTGTTCGATAGCGCACAGACTAATTGCTTAATGCAATGCAATATTTAGCTGCGGTTTTAAAGGCATTTTGCTGTCAAGTTGCCTTTAAAAAAATATTAAATAATTCATTTAACCTCAGCTATGTCATTCAGCTTTTGAAGTGAGTGTCTAAGGATCTATTATCACAATCAATGAGTTTGGATTTTCGACGCGAGCTAGAAATGTGCTTGGTAACACTAGAGATACCGAGTTACTTCGTTCTGAGTTGTTCAGTATTGAACAACTTAAGCGTCATGCTATAAAACTTGCTTCACAGCATGTATTGGATCCTGACCCAGGAGACGATAAGCTACTGCCAAGATTAGCGGATAATGAAAAAGTTCTTTTGAGCGCTTATGATGTGGTGAGTGCTGCCGGTGTGCATAAGCAGCGCACAGTGCCAGCTGAAGCTTGGTTATTGGACAACTTTCATTTGATTGAGCAGCAAATAGAGTTGGCGCGTACCCACTTGCCGCAAGGATATAGCAGGCAATTGCCACGCCTGGCTTCTGGTGTTTCCGCAGGTTACCCTCGTATTTATGACTTGGCTTTAGAGTTAATTTCACACATGGATGGTCGCGTTGATCTTGATAATGCGACACACATCATCGCCGCATACCAGTCTGTTGAACCGCTTAAGCTCGGCGAGCTATGGGCGTTCCCTATCATGTTGCAATTAGCATTACTGGAAAACTTGCGTCGGGTTGCATTGCATATTGCTCATAGACGCGAGGAGCTTGACGCTGCTGTTACTTGGGCAGACCGCATGTTGGCGACCTCAGAGAACGAACCTAAATTACTCATTCAGTTGTTAGCAGATTTTGCTAATGCAGATGTCCCATTAACAGCGCCATTTGTAGAAGAGTTTTATTCCAGACTTCAAGCTCAAGGCTCGACTATGGCTTTTGTTCAGACTTGGGTAGAACAGAAGCTAATCGATCAAGGCATTACAGCCACAAAACTGTCTGAAATAGCAGGTAGAAAAGCCGCCGCTAACCAGATTTCTATTGCGAATAGTATTAGCAGCTTGCGATTCATAGGCGTTATTGATTGGCGAGATTATGTTGAGTCACTTAGCGTTGTAGAGCATACCTTAAGGAAAGATCCCGCAGGTGCGTATGCGAAGCAGGATTTTAATACCAGAGACCGTTACAGACACGTGATTGAAGAGGTGGCTAGAAGAAGCAAATATACGGTAAGTAGTGAATTTGCTGTTACCCAAGAGGTAATTTCGCTTGCGCAAGCAGCCGCTGATAAACTCGACGTGAATCACCGCACAGCGCATGTTGGATACTATTTGATAGATGAAGGTCGGTATTTATTAGAGCGTAGCGTTGGCTGCAGTTTCACGTGGCAGAAAAAACTCGGAATGTATAGCCGACGTTATTTCCTCGTACTGTATCTGAGCCCAATGCTTGTTCTTACCGTGATGGCTACATCAATGATACTTTCGGCCTTTCACGTAGTAGATGTCATGGGCTGGCGAATTTGGTTATTAGTCTTAGCTGGTTTTATTGCAACTTCGGCAATGGCAGTCTCGTTAGTGAATCAATTAGTCACCCTTATTTTTCCACCAAGATCATTGCCACGGCTAGATTTTTCAAGCGGTATCCCAACCGAACATCGGACGATGGTTGTTATTCCAACCTTAATACATCAATTTCAAGAGATTGATGAGCTTTTGGAAGCATTGGAGATTCGATATCTTGGTAATAGAGATTCAAATCTGTTCTTTGCATTGCTGACGGATTTCCACGATTCAACTTCACAAACTATGCCTGAAGATGAGGCCTTGCTTAGCTATGCAAAACAAGCTGTTCGAATTCTGAATGAAACGTACAAAGATGACCGACCATGTATATTTTATTTATTTCATCGACCAAGAACATGGAACCCGCATGACTCGGTTTGGATGGGCTACGAACGTAAACGTGGCAAATTAGAACAATTCAATTCGCTGCTTAGAGGTGGCGCTAAAGAAGCATTTTCTGAAATCGTTGGTGATATAGCAATTTTCAGTTCAATTAAATACGTCATCACCCTCGATACCGATACGCAATTGCCCCGCGATGCTGCCTATACTTTGGTTGGGAATATGGCTCACCCTCTTAATCGACCAGTTTATGATGAAATAAATAAACGTGTCGTTGAAGGCTATGCAATTTTGCAACCACGCGCAACGATTAGCCTAACCAGCGCTGGGCAGACTTGGTTTGCTAAATTGTTTGCAGGAGACTCAGGTATTGACCCATATACCAGAGAAGTTTCTGATGTATACCAGGATGTGTTTGGTGAGGGTTCATTCATTGGTAAGGGTATTTATGATGTAGACGCATTTAGATTAGCCGTTGATGGACGCTTTCCAGAAAACCTCATACTCAGTCACGACTTGCTTGAAAGTGGCTATGCACGCTCAGCTTTAGTGACGGATGTAGACCTTATTGAGGAGCATCCAGCGAGTTATGTGATTGATGCTAGCCGAAGACACCGTTGGATACGGGGTGATTGGCAATTGGCGGGCTGGTTGCTAGCAACCGTACCGAGTGCATTTGGAGCGGATACCAAGAAAGAGGCTAACCCGCTTACCCGATTGTTAGCTTGGAAAATTTTTGACAATCTAAGACGCAGTCTGGTTTCACCTGCACTGATAGTGTTACTTATTGGCGGCTGGCTGCATGATCCAGAATCCGCATTGTATTGGACTTCGCTTGTCATAGGCGTGGTGTTGCTACCAAGCCTGTTTTCTATATTGGTTGATTTTGCTAGAAAACCAGAAGAGCGTACTTGGCTTGAGCACTACGTTCTTATTGAGAACTCTGCAAAACGTCCCTTATTACTTTCGCTGATGTCTATAATTCTTTTGCCATACGATGCACTGATATGCGTAGATGCCATATTCCGCTCAGGTGTGCGGATGTTATTCACTCGACGTGGGTTATTGAGTTGGCACTTAAAATCGTATTCTAAACGCAATGCAAAGCACACATTATGGGACTTTACCAAGGAGATGTGGATAGCCCCAGTGCTTGCATTAACCATGACTTACATATTTGCATTTAAGTCGCCAGCAGCTTGGTTTTATATAGCACCGGTTTTATTGCTATGGCTCGCTGCGCCTATTGTTGCTTGGTGGATTAGCTTACCTTTAGTGTCAAGCAAGCAAGATCTAAATACTGATCAACAGGTATTTTTACGTGGAATTGCAAGACGGACATGGCAATTTTTTGCTGAATTTGTCAGCCCTTTAGATAATTATTTACCACCCGATAATTTTCAAGAACATCCAACGCCAACCATTGCTTCACGTACATCGCCAACTAATATTGGGATGTCATTGTTAGGTAATCTCTCCGCCTGTGATTTTGGTTATATTTCAGCCGATGATTTCTTGGATTTAACTTCTAACACATTCAGCTCAATGGAAAAGTTAGAACGTTTTCATGGGCATTTTTATAATTGGTACGATACGCGCAGTCTAGCTCCACTTCATCCTCGCTACGTTTCTTCAGTCGATAGTGGCAATTTGGCTGGCTGCTTACTTACCTTGCAAGCTGGGTTAGCAGAACTTAAAGACCAGCCCATACTTGGTGCAAACGTTTTTTATGGTCTACAGGACGTATTACAAGTTTTCAGTGAATATTTACCTTCGACCGAACACTTAGGTCATGCAGAAAAAATCAAGGAAATTCAAGGGAAACTAGCAAAATTTATATTGGTAGATATTGCAGATAATAGTGAATCATTTTCGTTAAGTGCGGCGGGTGAATTGCTTGAAGAGATTGATCGGTATAGTCAATATTTAATAATGAACCTACCAGAAGGCGTCAATGCTGGTTCTGAGTTGCATTACTGGGCACGTGCCTTTGGAAAGCAAATAAACTCAATTCTTAGAAATTATAGAGTGTTAACAACAGGAATTTTAACCAATAGTACGTCTAATTTTTCCAATATTCCAATTTCCAGAATTCCAAGCCTGACTGAGTTGGCAAACAGTGATGATGAGGCAATGTTGCACGTTAGCAATGAGGCAAAACATCGAATCTTGCTCATTAATAATCTAATAGAGCGTTGTCAAAATCTAGCCGTGATGGACTTCGAATTTCTTTATGATAAATCTTCCGATTTGCTAAGTATTGGCTATGACGTAGGCGAGCGCCGCCGAGATTTATCATGCTATGACTTATTAGCATCAGAAGCCCGTATAGCGAGCTTTTTACTCATTGCGCAGGGTCAGGTTCCACAAAAGCATTGGTTTTCTCTGGGTAGATTACTCACCAGTTTCGAAGGTAGGTTATGCCTGATTTCTTGGAGCGGTTCGATGTTCGAGTATCTCATGCCTCAGTTACTGATGCCGAGCTATGCGAATACTTTATTAGAGCAAACTTGTAAAACTGCGGTACTGCGTCAGATTGCGTATGGTAAAAAAAGGTCAGTTCCTTGGGGAATTTCTGAATCCTGTTACATCGCCACTGATGTCAATCAAGTTTATCAATATCGGGCTTTTGGTGTTCCTGGTTTAGGCTTTAAACGTGGTCTTGGTGACGATTTGGTGATTGCACCGTACGCGAGCGCCTTGGCACTGACAGTGCTGCCGGTAGAAGCTTGTCAGAATATGCAGACTTTAGCTGCCAATGGATTTCTAGGTCAATATGGGTTTTATGAAGCGATTGATTACACGCCTTCTCGTGTTCAACGTGGTAAGAATCATGCGGTCGTAAAATCATTCATGGCGCATCACCAAGGCATGAGTTTGTTAGCCTTAGCGTATGCATTGCACAACAAACCTATGCAGCGTCGATTTACTTCTACGCCGTTGGTTCAAGCCACGGAATTGCTGTTGCAAGAGAGAGTGCCTAAAAAAGGATTTACCTTACAACCACATGCTGCTGAAGTGAGTGCGGTTGAGACAGCGGTTGCAGTGGAAGCGGATGGCATTATGCGGGTATTTACTGACCCTAATACACCGATTCCTGAAGTGCATTTATTGTCTAATGGTAGATACCATGTCATGGCGACTAATGCGGGTGGTGGCTACAGTCGTTGGCGTGATTTAGCGGTTACTCGCTGGCGAGAGGATGCGACTTCGGATTGCTGGGGAACCTTCATTTACTTGAGAGATAGCGATACAGGTCGTTTTTGGTCAACCACTTATCAGCCCACCCTCCATAAGGCTGATCACTACGAAGCAATATTTGTGCAGGCACGTGCAGAGTATCGTCGCCGAGATCATGCGATTGAAGCACATACTGAAGTGAGTGTCTCACCTGAAGATGACGTGGAAATAAGGCGCGTTACTCTCACAAATCATTCATCACGGTTACGAGAAATTGAAATAACTAGTTATTCCGAGGTTGTACTAGCAACATTGAATGCTGATCTAGCCCATCGCTCTTTTAGCAATTTGTTTGTGCAAACAGAGATTTTGCATGACAAGCAGGCAATTCTTTGTACAAGAAGACCAAGAACATCTGAAGATAAGGTTTCGTGGATGTTTCATCTATTTGCTGCACCAGGTTGTGAGGTGGGTACAGCATCGTATGAAACTGACCGTGCTAAATTTATTGGGCGAGGTAGAACTGCTGCTAACCCAGTCGTTTTAGACCACGCGCAAAGTCACTCTCAACTATCTGACTCGGAAGGCTCTGTTCTTGACCCAATTGTGGCTATAAGCCGACTAGTTAAAGTTTCGCCTGATGAATCTGCTTGTGTACAGATAATCACTGGCGTAGCAGAAACCAGAGAGGCTGCACTTATATTGATTGATAAGTATTGCGATAAGCACTTTGTAGAGCGCGCATTTGAAATGTCGTGGTTTCAAAGTCAGGAAGTGTTACGTCATCTCAATGCAACTGAGTCTGATGCTCAAATCTATGGTCGTTTAGCAAGTTCAATTATTTATAGTAGTTTTTTACGTCGCGCAACCCCGAGCGATATTGCTAGAAATCAACTCAAACAAGCTGGGCTTTGGCGTTTTGGAATATCTGGCGATCTACCAATAGTATTGCTGCGTATTGGTGATTTGAATCGTATTGATCTGGTTAAACAAGTATTGCAAGCTCATGCATATTGGCGGATAAAGGGCTTGGCAGCTGACTTGGTCATCGTTAACGAGGACTTTTCTGGTTACAGGGCATCTTTACACGATCAAATTATGGGCTTGATTAACAGTGGCCCAGAAGCGCAAATTATTGATAAACCAGGTGGAATTTTCGTACGCCGCGTTGAAGAACTTTCTGAAGATGAACGCATATTGTTTCAAACGGTTGCCAGAATTGTATTTACCGACACTTCAGAAACTTTAATTGAGCAATTAGAGCGTCGGGTGTCTGCTGCACGTAAATCTGACTTAATCGACATAGGATGGCAGTTAGCAAGTCATCAAGTATATCCACTTAAACCTAGGGAACGTATATTTAGTAATGGTTTAGGCGGCTTCACGCCTGATGGACGAGAGTATGTTGTGACGCTGGAACCTGGGCAATCCACGCCAGCACCCTGGGTGAATGTGATTGCTAGCCCGCATATTGGTACTGTCGTAAGTGAAAGTGGCAGTGCATATACTTGGGTAGAAAATGCCCATGAATTCCGCCTTACTCCTTGGCAAAATGACCCCATCAGCGACAATAGTGGAGAAGCATTTTATATTCGTGATGAAGATACCGCAGCGTTTTGGTCTCCTAGTTCGTTACCTGCATGTGGGCGATCTGGCTATGTGACTAGACATGGGTTTGGCTACAGCGTATTTGAACATGAAGAAGCTGGAATATTTTCAGAAATGACCACGTATGTCGCTATGGATGCACCAGTCAAATTCGTGGTGATTAAGCTTATTAATAACTCTAGGCATGCGCGTAGATTATCTTTAACTGGCTATTGGGAGTTGGTATTAGGGGAGTGGCGGCATTCAAATATGATGCATATCGCAACTGATATAGATTTGCATAGCGGAGCAGTGTTGGCGACTAATCCCTATGGTCGCGAATGTGCCAATCGAGTGGTTTTTGCACAGGTGAGTGAACCGGAACGCAGTGTGACTGGCAGCCGCACTGAATTTATTGGTCGTAACTCATTGCTATCTAATCCTGCAGCCATGCGCCGTAAGCGTTTATCTGGCAAGACGGGTGCAGGCTTAGACCCTTGCGCAGCTTTGCAAACTAAGATCGAATTGGAAGCCGGGCAAAGCTATGAAATAGTGTTTATATTTGGTGCAGCACGCAGTACAGAAGAAGCGCAACAACATATAGAGCGGTTTAGCCGACCCGCGGGCGCCAGACAGGCCTTAGAGGCTGTATGGGAGTTCTGGGGACGCACACTAGGCGCAGTTCAAGTCGAAACTCCGAATTTAGCGTTGAATGTATTAGCAAATGGATGGCTAATCTATCAAACGCTATCTTGCCGACTATGGGGTCGTAGTGGGTATTATCAGTCTGGTGGCGCGTATGGGTATCGCGACCAGTTGCAAGATACTATGGCTTTGATTCACGCTACGCCATGGCTTGCACGTGAGCAGTTGCTGCGTTGTGCTGAACATCAGTTTACTCAAGGCGACGTTCAGCATTGGTGGCATCCGCCGAATGGGCAGGGCGTGCGCACGCATTTCTCCGATGATTATCTATGGCTACCCTATGCAACATGCCGCTATGTGATGGCGACAGGCGATACCGGTGTGCTAGACGAACAGGTACATTTTCTAGAGGGTCGTGAGCTTAAACCGGAAGAAGAGGCGTATTACGATCAACCACAGCGCTCAACTGAGTCAGCAAGTCTGTATGAGCACTGTGTTAGAGCAATGAAGAATGGCTTACGATTTGGTGAGCATGAATTACCCTTGATGGGCTGTGGCGACTGGAACGACGGTATGAACTTAGTCGGACGCGATGGTAAAGGTGAGAGTGTTTGGTTGGCTTGGTTCTTATACGATAATTTGCGTTTATTCTCAGGCATTGCTAATGGTCGGGATGACGCTAATTTTGCTGAAGTCTGCTCCGCCCAAGCACTAAAACTGCGCGAGAATATAGAGAAAAATGCTTGGGATGGCGCTTGGTATCGACGTGCATATTTCGATGATGGCACTCCACTGGGTTCTGCTGAAAATGATGAGTGTCAAATTGACTCAATCAGTCAGAGTTGGGCCATTATCTCCAAAGGAGGCGATTCTATGCGTGCTCGCCAAGCGATGAGTGCAGTGAATGAACGCTTAGTCAAAAGAGACGCGCAATTAATACAATTGTTAGATCCTCCATTTGATAAATCTAAGCTTGAACCTGGTTATATCAAAGGTTATGTTCCCGGTGTGCGCGAAAATGGCGGTCAATATACGCATGCGGCAATCTGGACAACGATGGCATTTGCCATGATTGGAGATAATCAACGGGCTTGGGAGTTGTTCGAGATGCTAAACCCTATCAATCATGGTCGTCATCCAGAGCAAATACAACGCTACAAGGTTGAGCCTTATGTGATGAGCGCTGATATTTATGGATCGTCGCCTCATACTGGTCGTGGTGGCTGGACTTGGTACACTGGAGCGGCTGGTTGGATGTACAAGCTGACAATTGAAACACTTTTAGGCTTGCATTTAGAAGTTGATAAGCTTCGCATTGCACCATGTTTCCCCACTGATTGGTCATCATATAAAATTCATTATCGGTTTCGTGATACGCAGTATCATATTGTTGTAAATCGAGTGGTTGCAGTAAGTAAGCATAAGGTTAGAGTAACAATTGATGGCATTCTGATTGATGGTGGCAGGTTACAGGAGCTCGGTAATAGTCAGGCGTTCGTGCCCTTGATTGATGATAGACATGAGCATCATGTGGAAATCTACTTCAATGGAACACCTTAAAAAATCGGCTGAATTTAGCTTGAAGCTATAGATACACGCTTAACCCTTTTGGCGGATGACGGCGTATTGACTAAGCAATGCCAATTAACTGTTGGAGTGGGAGCTTACTGAATGAACGGGAGGCTGGGCTTGATAACAACTAATGGCAGCATCCTCACGATTAATGGAGGCTCCTCTAGTATCAAATTTGCTATTTTCCAATATGCACCTTCAATTAAAAGAGTGATTGAGGGCAGTATTGATAGAATAGGTTTGAATGGGACAAGCTTTACATTTAATAATCTTGTTAACCAGCAGCAGGATAAAAGTCCTATTACTGCTGTTGACCATCAGTCTTCAGCAAGCTATTTATTAGATTGGCTAGTATCACAAGATGAATTTAGTTCGGTGGTTGCTGTAGGTCATCGTATCGTTCATGGCATGAGCCGTCACTTACCTGCGATAGTCACACCAGACTTGATAGACGAGTTGACCGCCATTAGTGCGTATGATCCAGATCATTTACCAGCAGAAATCAAGCTGATAGAGGCGTTTTTAAAGCGGCATCCTAGCCTAATACAAGTCACCTGCTTTGATACAGCATTTCATTATGATATGCCGCGTGTTGCCAAACTATTAGCGATCCCTAGACGTTATTCAGAACAAGGAATACAGCGTTATGGTTTTCATGGTTTGTCATATGCGTACTTAATGGAAGCACTTGTAAATCTAGGTGATATGGCAGCTAAAGACGGCAAAATTATACTGACTCATCTTGGTAGCGGTGCAAGTATGGCCGCCATTCTTAATGGAAAAAGTATAGATACTAGTATGGGTTTTACACCTACCTCGGGTTTGCCTATGAGCACGCGTTCTGGTGATATTGACCCTGGGCTTTTAAGTTACTTTCAGGTTGCCGAGAAGATGACTGTTACGCAGTTTCATCAAATGATTAATCAAGAGTCTGGCCTTTTGGGCGTTTCAGAGACCAGCCCAGATATGAGAGATTTACTTGCTTTAGAGCAAGATGATGTCCGTGCTGCAGAAGCCGTGGCACTATTTTGCTATCAAGCTAAAAAGTGTATTGGGTCTTACGCCGCGGCACTTGGCGGGTTGGATACGCTCGTTTTTTCAGGTGGCATTGGTGAAAACGCAGCAGTGGTGAGAGCGCGCATTTGTGAGGGCTTAGGTTTTCTAGGAATAGAGCTGGCAACTGAACAAAATGATAAGAATGCTTCGCTTATTTCAAGTGACACAAGTCGAGTCAAGGTAAGAGTTATTCATACTGATGAGGCGCAAATGATTGCTAAGTCTGTCGTGCGTTTTCTTAGTCCCGCATTAAATTTGGAGATTAGTTAGATGATTAAAACTAGCACATTAAGCCCAGATTTACTTCACAAGATGGATGCATATTGGCGTGCCGCTAACTATCTTTCTGTAGGTCAAATTTACTTATCTAGCAATCCATTATTAAAACAGCCATTAGCATTTACTGATATCAAGCATATGCTGCTTGGGCACTGGGGCACGACGCCAGGTCAGAATTTTATCTATGTACACTTAAACCGAATCATTAAGAAATTTGATCTGAATATGATTTATGTCTCAGGGCCAGGGCATGGTGGACCAGCTTTAGTGGCAAACACTTATCTCGAAGGGACTTACAGTGAAATTTATCCCCATATCAGTCAAGACGAGCTAGGGCTACAAAAACTATTTCTGCAATTTTCATTTCCTGGCGGCATTCCTAGTCATGTATCACCCGAGTGCCCAGGCTCCATCCACGAAGGTGGTGAGCTTGGTTACTCCCTAAGCCACTCTTTCGGTGCGGTATTTGATAACCCAGACCTGATTGTTGCTTGCGTGGTCGGCGATGGTGAAGCGGAAACAGGCCCTTTAGCCACAGCATGGCACTCTAATAAATTTCTTAATCCCGTTACCGATGGCGTCGTGTTACCTATTTTGCATCTCAATGGTTACAAGATCGCTAACCCCTCGATTTTTGCCCGTATTACTCACGAGGAGCTAGAACAATTGTTTCGCGGTTATGGTTGGACACCATATTTCGTTGAGGGTCATGATCCTGCGCTGATGCATGAAGCGATGGCTGAGGTGCTTGATAAGGTGGTGCATGAGATTAAAACAATTCAGAATGAGGCTCGTATTAACGGCAAAACCGTTCGCCCACGCTGGCCTATGATCGTGCTTAACACACCAAAAGGTTGGACATGTCCGACTTGGGTAGACGGAATTAAGATTGAAGATACGTTCCGCGCGCATCAAGTGCCTTTAGCTGTTGATGTGAAACATCCAGAGCATCTAAAGCGCTTGGAAGAGTGGCTCAAGAGTTATCGACCTGAAGAGATTTTTGATGAACAAGGCCGACTCAAAGCCGAGTTAGCTGAATTGGCACCTAAGGATGAACGCCGTATGGGAGCCAATCCTCATGCGAATGGGGGTGTACTGCTTAAAGATTTGGTTATGCCAGATTTTAAGAATTATGCAGTTAGTGTGCCGAGTCCCGGTGTAGTGACGGCGGCTGATACCTATGAGCTGGGTGTTTTTTTAAGAGACATTATTCAGCTTAATCGTGAACAACGTAATTTCAGAATTTTTGGTCCAGACGAAACGCTCTCTAATCGTTTGAATGCAGTTTTTGAAGCGACTAATCGGCAATGGGAAGGTGAGGTCGTAGCTGGCGATGAGTTTTTGGCGGGCGATGGCCGCATCATGGAAATGTTAAGTGAGCATCAATGTGAAGGTTGGCTTGAAGGTTATCTATTGACTGGACGGCACGGACTTTTTAACTGTTACGAAGCTTTCATTCACATTATTGACTCCATGTTCAATCAGCATGCTAAGTGGCTGAAAGTGACCGCAGAGTTACCGTGGCGCAAAGAAATAGCCTCACTCAATTATTTGCTAGCTTCTCATGTTTGGCAGCAAATGCATAACGGATTCACACACCAAGATCCAGGTTTTATTGACCATGTTGTTAACAAGAAGGCATCTGTCGTTCGCGTATATCTTCCACCAGATGCGAACTGTCTATTATCAGTTTGGGATCATTGTTTACGAAGTCGACATTACGTGAATGTAGTGATTGCAGGCAAGTATCAGGCTCCACAGTGGCTGACGATGGAACAAGCAGTTAAGCACTGTTCAGAAGGTGTCGGTATTTGGCCGTGGGCTAGCAATGATGAAGGGCAGGAACCAGATGTTGTGATGGCGTGTTGTGGTGATGTTCCCACTTTAGAAACACTGGCAGCGGTATCTATTATGCGAGAACACTTGCCTGAGTTAAAAATTCGTGTCGTTAATGTAGTCGACCTCATGAAGCTCCAGCCTCAGAGTGAGCACCCGCATGGTTTAAGTGATGATGCTTTTGATGCGCTTTTCACAAAAAATAAACCCATTATCTTTGCTTTTCATGGATATCCAACACTTATTCACCGTCTGACTTATAGACGTACAAACCATGACAATATTCATGTTCGCGGATATAAAGAAGAGGGCACTATTACTACTCCATTTGATATGACCGTATTGAATGACTTGGATAGATTCCACCTCGTCATGGATACCATAGACCGCTTGCCTCAAACAGGTGAGCAAGGTGCTTCACTTAAACTTAAGCTCCAAAATAAATTAATTGAGCATAAGTTGTATATCAATACACATGGTCAAGATATGCCTGAGATTATAGATTGGAAATGGGAAAACACGCCTTGATGACCTTTATGCTCAAGGCAAGGCTATCACTCAACATTGTCCGTAATCAGCAAGTAAGGTGATATGCGCCAGAAGTTTGTGATTGGTAATTGGAAAATGTATACCACTGCTAGTGAGGCTAGAGTGCTTGCGTCAACAATAGTTAAAGGCATGAACACTAATGAAAGTGTAAGTGTGGTTATTTGCCCACCTTTTCCTTATTTAGGCGTTGTTGGTGATGAACTCGAAAGCAGCTTAGTCGCATTAGGCGCACAAAATCTCTTTCCTGAAAATGAGGGGGCGTATACAGGCGAGGTTAGCCCAACAATGTTGCTCGATTTAGGATGTCAATTCGTAATCCTTGGGCATAGTGAGCGTCGGCAAATATTAGGTGAGTCTGACACCCTTATTAATCAGAAAGTTTTGACCGCTTTAGCTGCTAATCTACATGTGATTTTCTGCGTAGGGGAAACATTAGCGCAGCGTGAGACCAAGTTAACAGAGCATAGATTACATCAACAATTGAGGTTAGGTTTAGCTGGAGTTTCACCAGAATTTGTCACCCGAATTATCATTGCCTATGAACCAGTATGGGCAATTGGAAGTGGCGGGCATCAAGCAACGCCGCAACAGGTGCATGAAGAACATGCTGTCATACGCGATTGTTTTGGTCAGATGTTTGGCAAAAAAGCAGAAGAAGAGCTGAGTATCATTTATGGCGGTAGTGTCAATCCAGAAAATGCTTCTGCGTTATTTCATCAAGATAATATAAATGGTGTCTTGGTTGGCGCTGATAGCTTGAATGCAGCACAGTTTTTAGCGATTATTAAGTCGGCTATTACCTAGTCAAGAGTTAAATGATTAGTTCTGATTAGCCAAATGAAAGGGGATATTTTGCTGGTATTATCACGTGATCAATCAAGAAACGAAGAGTTGGCTAATAGTGTCAGTCATGGAATAGGGCTGTTAGCATCAATTATCGGAGCGCCATTTCTTATAGTGCATGCTGCTCAAAATGGAGATGCAACATTCATTGTGGGCGTTAGTGTTTTTGCCGTGACCGCGATTCTTCTTTACCTAGCTTCTACTCTTTACCACATACTACCAACCGGCAAAATAAAAAATGTTTTCAATGTCATTGACCACTCCATTATTTTTCTACTGATTGCTGGCACCTATACCCCTTTCACACTTGGCGTTCTGAGCGGCGCATGGGGATGGACATTATTCGGGATTGTTTGGGGGCTGGCCTTCATCGGCGTGCTGCTGAAGATATTTAAAATGGCTTCACATCCCATCGTCTCAAATGGGCTTTATTTGTTGATGGGGTGGGTAGTGGTTATCGCTATAGAGCCTCTGATGGCAAGAATGGCAACGGTTGGATTATTATGGCTACTTGCAGGCGGTCTGTTTTATACGGCGGGAATAGTTTTTTTTGTGACTGATTCTCGATTGAAATATGGTCATTTAATCTGGCATCTATTTGTATTGGCTGGAACTATATGCCATTACTTTGCAGTACTTTGGTATGCCGCCTGATGCAGCTAAATTGCCTCAGAATCGTCATTTGTAGAATCTAAAAGTTAATTGCGTTTATCAATGTATAAAGCTTGATCAGCCAATGTCATTAAACTGTCGATGGTCTGCGTACTTTCAGAGTAGGTCGCAACGCCAATCGAAATGCCAATGCTGACTTGATGACCTGTTGTTAAAGTAATGGGTTGAGTGACCGACTCAACGATGCGTTTAGCAAGTGACTCAGCCAAACCTTTATTACCGTCACGCATAAATATACCAAATTCGTCACCACCTAGCCGTGCAGGTAAATCCTCAGTTCTAACTTGCTGCGATATTAGACGAGCGACCTCCACCAATACCTCGTCTCCAGCGGAGTGTCCGTAAGTATCATTGACTATCTTAAAATTATCTAGATCCATGTAGAACACAGTAAACGGCTTACCTGTGATGCGAAAGTGAGCTATTTCTGAACTAACTGTACGTTCAAATCTAGCCCTGTTGGCTAAGCCAGTGAGATGGTCTGTCATGGCGAGATTTTCTAACAATAGCGCTCTATAACGACTTTCCAACGCGGTAATCACCAATTTAGATAAGTCTTTTAGCATTAAGCCCTGTGTGTCGCTAAATGTCCTAGGACTTGTATCAACTACTGCTATGGTGCCTAAAGCATATCCTTTAGGGTCTACAAGCGCAGCACCAGCATAGAATCGTAAATAGGGCGGCTGAGTCACCAGTGGGTTGTCTTTAAAGCGAGGGTCCAACTGTAGATCTTCAACAATAAGTAGTTCTTGCGGACTCATAACAGCATATGCGCAAAATGCAATTTGCCTATCAAGTTGCGGTACTCCAAGACCAAGTTCAGATTTAAACCAAAGCCTATCAGCATCCATTAGCCCAATGACGGCGGCAGGCATATTCAGCGCATTTGTGGCTAATCGCGTTAACGTATCAAAATCAACTTCTGGTTGCGAATCAAGAATGTCATAAGCGCGGACGGCTTGTAGTCGATCTGCTTCATTAGGTGGAATTGGGCACTGTATGATTTCTGTAGTCATAATATCCCTGAAAAAATATAATTTTGAAGTGAGTTTGCTACGTGTGTTACCTATGTGTGCTTAATGGGGCAATGCAAAAAAATTAGCGCCAAGAAGTCGGATCTACTATTCCTTCTGCCTTAAAAGCGGGTTTGCAGAAAAGATAACCTTGATAAAGATTAATACCAAAGCTTAATAAAACGTCTCTTTCACCTATTGTTTCCACGCCTTCGGCAAGTACTATGACATCGAGTTCTTCACACATGCGCGTGACAGCTTTGATAATAGTCTGGCGGGACTTGCTTGTATCAACATCACGAATCAGATTCATATCAATCTTGATAATGTCAGGTTGAAAGTTAGCCAGTAGATTTAACCCAGCATAACCAGCACCAAAATCATCAAGCGCAGTTTTAAATCCTAACTTCTTGTACTCTGACACAATATTTAATAGATGCTTTGTATCTTCTACTATTTCTTGCTCAGTAAATTCAAAAATAATGTTGCTGGCCGGAAAGTTATATTTTTTTGCAGCTTCTAAAGTTGTGCTGATACATAGTTCAGGTCTGTATACCGCGTTAGGCATAAAGTTAATGGATAACATTCCTTTAAGACCTAGTTCTGCAGCAGTTTTAACCGCCTTCACTCTGCATGCTTGATCAAAACGATATGTATTATCGTTATTAACTTTACTTAAAATAGTATGGGCACCTTCTCCATTTGGCCCTCGGATTAAAGCTTCGTGCGCGAATATAGTTTTAGTACTCATGTCGACTATAGGCTGAAAAGCATATTCAAAGTCGAAATCCAATTCAATACTGTTTTTGCAGCCCACACATGGTGTTGACTCGGTTTTTGATCGATTATGAATGATGGAAGTAGCAAAATTGCTCATAGAAAGACCTTAAATGGAGATAACAATTAACCAAATTTCAAGTTAATTATATCTCTTAAATTGAGGCTTTAAATGGCTAAGCAGAGGCAGTATATGAGCTTACTTCTGATACCTTACTCTGTTAATTCAGAACGCCAACTCAGTAGATTAGAAAAAGCACAAATAACTTTAAACCTCACATTTAAGCCATCGCTTCTTTGTAACTACCTACAGATAATTCAATTTCCTTTTTAGCGATTTCAGTTTCTTGCTTACTAGTGGTAGTAGCAACTAAAACAACTTGTCCGCTAGTAATTGCATCTTTAATAAAATCAGAAAACCAACCCTCTTTGACATCTGAGCTCACCTTTGAGCCCACGGCAGTACCTACTGTTGCCCCAAGACCAGCTCCCCAGCCTAGCAACATTAACGGAGCAAGTAACGGACTTGCTACAAAAAGAGTGACGTTGGCTGCGATTAGTGCAACTCCTGCGAGTCCACCAATCCCCGTACCTACGGCAGCGCCTATTGCACCATCTACAACTATATCTTTGAGTACTTCATCGCTTTTGGTTTCTTTATTAGCAATTGGTAAATCAGATCCTTTCTCAAAAATCTGCAGACTTTCTTTTTTAAAACCTTTTTCTATAAGGCTAGACGAAGCTCTTTCTGCATCCTCTCGACTTACGAAAACGCCAGATACGTGATGACGATATTCTTTCATGATGTTAATCCTTAAAATGAACCTAAGTGACGGTTTACTTTGAAGATAATGGCATCTCTTGCAGTTAGCAGTCTGTACGTTGTCGCACAGATTAACGAGTCATACGTTCAGAAAGTGAATATCCAACCTGCAATATACAAATTAAATATATAAGGCATATATCGGCCCATATATTCATTTCAAAAAATATTCATTCTATGTTTGTTAGCGAACAGAAATGAGTTTCTACAACATTCAATATGCACATGAGCGTGACGGCTCTCACGCTTAAATTTTATTCATATTGTAAATTTATCAAGGAGATTGAAATGAAACTTGCTCTAAAAAATGTTGTTCTTGCAGTTGCGCTTGTCAGTTTATATGGTACGGCAAACGCAACTGCATTAGTTGCAAATGTTCCTACTGCTAGTGTCGACATAGTACCTACATTTTTTGGCGGTACGCTATTAGATTCCGTCAGCACGAATGTTAGTAATGTTAGTTATAACGGTACTGCACGTGTAGCTGTATATGATACTGGCTCTGGTCTAGATTTTTATTACCAATTTACAAATAATGCAAGCTCTAAAAATGGTTTAGAAAGATTCTCAGCTTTTGATTACACCAGTTTAGGCGCCTCGCAAGTTGACGTATTTCAAACTAGTGTTGGGTTCGGTATTTTTAGTAACGGTAGTGAGCAATCTGACTATGCAGATCGCACCCTTGCAGGTGTGATCGGTTTTAATTTCGTACCAAATGGGAATTCAAAAATACAACCAGGGACTACAAGTTTTATTCAAATAATCCGCACTAATGCCACTAACTATACGGCTGGAAACTTCGGTTTGTTGGATGGTATTGCAGATAATGCAGATGGTTTCGCACCGACATCGGCAGTGCCTGAACCAGAGTCATACGCCATGATGCTAGCTGGTCTTGGCTTGATGGGCTTTATTGCTAAACGTCGTAAAGAAAACAAAAGTTAATTGGTATTAAATGCTTGGTACCAATAGTGGCTATTTAAAAACACTATTGGTCGGGTAGCTAAGTCCTGTGAAAACTTTCTTTTATGCAAATTGAGGAACTGTGAGTGGTGTTCACCAGTCATTGTTAACGCTATTAATAATAAAAATAACTGCTATCCAAAACTCGGTATTAACTTAGGGTTTATAAATGAAAAATATGAATGCTATAGATATAAAACAAGAGGTTTTAAATTTAAGACACATTGTTCTGATTGAAGAGCGCGAAGAGCAGTTCGGTATAGTCTTACGTGAATTTTTTAAAGATGATGAAATAAGTTTGTCGTCGTATCATCTCTTCGATAACAATGGACAGTCTGATGTATTAGTTGCTGAATTTAATAGCATTGAGGATGCGGTTAAAGCTAAGCTACTGATGGGGTTAAATGATGCCAAAGGAACTAAAAAGGTTGTAGTGCTGATGCCAAGCCACTCTTGGTATCAATAATTCTGAGTTAAATTAGATGCATATAATTTAATGCAAATTTACTCTTTTAAGCTTTGTAAGAAAGAACATTCATCTCATAAGTTGCCCGTCACTTATACTGATGAGCGGTTAATAATTCGACCCACCGAGAAGCAGCTTAACTAATGCCATATTAACTTATAGTTTATAGTCAGGTTTTAGTTTAAGTTTAATACGAAGTAATTCTACAACTCTAGAATATCCAGCCAGTTCAGCAAGTGCAAGCGCCGTTTTTCCATATTTGGTTTGAGCATGCACATCTGCTCCTTTTTCAATTAACAGCTCAGCAATCTCTGCAGAGCCGCCGGAGAGTGAAAGTAGAAGGGGGGTGTAGCCAAGTCTGTCACGCTCATTGATAAGCGCACCTTTATTAATAAGTAGCTCTGTAATTTCTTTATAACTTTGCGTTGATTTACCACATGCTAGCATTAAAAGTGTAATGCCCATTTTATCCCTAGCATTTATGTCTGCTCCGGCATTTAAAAGAATTTTTGCGATGACTGTATAGCCTTTTTTCATCGCAATTAATACTGAGGGGGTGCCTTTTTCGTCTTCAAAGTGAATGTTGATTCCAGCACGTACGAAAAAATCGATTAATTCTATATCTCCATTTAGGAGTGCCTGTAAAAATTGATTCTTGTTAAGCTCTATACCACGAGTTTTGAGTATGTGAACGGCATCATCCCGACACTCGGCTCTTTTTAATGTTTCTAATTCGCGTAAGGTTCTCAGTTGTAAGATGTCATCCATGACATCTTTAGGAAAGCCTTTGCGACCTCCACGCTTATCAATGATTAAATCACAGAAGTAATCATCAATCTGCTCCGTGTCCCATAATTGTTCAATTTTTGTAAGTACTCGACCGAACTGCTCTTCTAATGAGTGTGGGTACTTATTCCCTAAAAGCTCAAATTTTGGGTGTGTCATATACTCACCTAAATTTCTGACAGCCATGAGAAGGTTGATTAATAATTAAACACATACTCATATAAATAAAATTCATGTTATACAAATAAGGTCTTGATGCTACAGACAGCACAATAAGTAAGACTCGTCTTAAGGCAATAGGTTTTAACTTTCTTAGTAACTTCTTTTATGAAAGCCAAATAATTCATTAAGAATTTGTTAATACAAAGTTGTTAAATGCAGCCTATGCCCAAAGCTTATTTGGTAGCAAACGATAAGCGCCATTATTCGCTAAAGTAATGAGGGTAATAGTTTTGTCTCAACTCCAATCTGAACTTCTGGTTCTTTCTGGGTTAGCCAAAATCCTGAGTATTACAGACCTAGGTAAGCCCGCATTTTCCATCATCTGCTTAGCTTGCAAGCCGCCTCTAAATTTACTTAGAATCAACCCCTTATTCACTACTTGATCAAATATATTATTTAGACGTTTTTTCATAATGCCTCAATAAATTAAAATTGGTTACATCAATATTTCAATGTTTGGCGCCGTTGAACACAATCCCTCTAAATGTAGTTCTAAGATATCTTTAGCGAAAAAAGACAAGATATAGAACAATAATAAGCACTACTGTACCTAGGCCAATATACATTTTTCACCTCCATCTCATCGCCCACCCTATGGAAGGGTAATTAAGCACGAGTTCATCGACTACATTTAAGCGTACATTCCTGTTGACGTCTGTGCGCCAACACACCTTACACTCTTGATCAATGGATATATTGCAACATTGCTGCCGCATTAATTAATCATGCACGATGTCTGATTAACCTTCTTCTCCGTCTTTAGAAATTTAAATAAAATGGTTAAGTGCTGATAGAGTATCCTCGTTTTTTAGCATTTTATTCTCCAAAAAATTAGACTTAAGCTACAACTTCAGCTTAGAAGTGATTTTGAAGAAATATTTAGAGAGTTAGCGTCAGAGATAGAATGAAATGAGGGTAAGAGTTTACTAAGGGATTAAGCAAAACCGATTTTGTTTAAATTTATAATTTGTAAGATATTTACACGGAATAAATATGCTTACGAGTAAGTGGTATAGATGATTGACCATTTTCACGTTTATTTGCCAGTATTTGATAGATACCAATCTCACCAGTTTCAAACTCTAGGGCACAAGCAGCCATGTATAGACGCCAAATTCTATAGGTTGATTCATCCACATATTTCAGTGCTTCTTCATGATGACTCTCTAAACGACTAACCCAATGCCTTAAAGTGAGGGCGTAATGGGGGCGCAATGATTCCACATCAGAAATTTCAAATTTGGCGCGCTCCATACCCCGTTGGATATTACTTACGGTATCTAATTGACCGTCAGGAAAAATGTAGCGATTAATAAACTCTGTAGAAAGTGTCTTATTCCAACCTTCTACATCGTGTGTAATGCCATGGTTTAGAAATAAACCATAAGGTTTTAAAAGCCTATGAACAGTTGAAAAATATACTGGTAAGTTTTTCAAACCAACATGCTCAAACATTCCTACACTGACAATCTTGTCATAAATACCTGCGCCTTTAATATCGCGGTAGTCGCATAAACTCACGGTTATCTGACCTTCCAACCCAGCGTCTTTGATACGAGAAGTTGCGAGCTTTAATTGCTGTTCACTAAGTGTTACACCATGAGCTTTAACGCCATAATGTTGCGCAGCATAGATGATTAATGCACCCCATCCGCAGCCTATATCAAGCAGAAGTTCATTTGGCTTGAGTATTAACTTGCGGCAGATATGTTCAAGCTTTGCTTGTTGCGCTTGTTCCAATGATTTATCAATTTCTTCAAAATAGGCGCATGAGTAAACCATAGCTTTATCTAGCCAAAGCGCATAGAAGTCATTTGAAACATCATAATGAAATTGAATGGCTTCACGATTTTCTGTTTTGCTATGCTCTTTTATCGAGAGGTTATAAGTGAGAGAGTTGACAGAACTTTGTGAGCTAGACGCTGAAGGCAACTTAAGCGCAGTAACGAGCGCTCCGAGTCTGTCCCAGATAGACATCTTAATAATGTGCAAATTATCTTTCAAACTGACAGCATCGAAAAAGTCGCCTTCGATATCAATATCGCCCTGAAAGTACGCATTTGCCAAGCGAAGTGGATCCCGGCCAAGTACCATGCTGCGTAAAATATTTGGGTTTCTGCAAACTAAGGTGAAAGAAGGGGATAGCTCTTCTGAAATTTGCTTACCTAATTTGAGAGTAATTCCATTCCATAATCGCATGATAATATTGCCATCATAATTACTGAATAACTGCTTTAACAAGTTAACAGCATCATCAATATCTGTGTGCGGAAAGTAAGATGTGCTTTGCAAAGCAATATCATCAGCCATTGGTTCTGTTTTGGCTGGAATTGGTCTATGTTGATTATTCTGATTACTTAAACCATTCATAATATAATTTATTTGTTCATAAATTTAATCTTATAAATAATCCTAATTACGATTTGAGATACTACTTCAAATCATAATTAATAAGCTTACAGCATACCGTGCGATATTAAACATAACGACTTTTACCAAAATTTATTCTACTCTTTAAAACAGCGATAAACAATTTTTAAACATTTGACTTAATTATGATCATAATCCTTGGATAAAGAACTAACTTATGCAGAAATCTAATGCCATTATCACTAGCTTTCTTCCCATCGCAAATAAATCTGCCAATATACTTATCTTAGGTAGTATGCCTGGTTTGGCGTCACTTGCAGCCAACCAGTATTATGCTCATCCGCGTAATGGTTTCTGGCGCATTATGTCTGATATCTACGGTTTCAGTCCTACATCTACATATGACTGTAAAGTTGAAAGTTTAACTACATCCGGAGTAGCCGTTTGGGATGTTCTGCAGAGTTGTGAGCGTATAGGAAGTCTTGACAGTGCGATCATCAATGGCACACGCATCAGTAATGACTTCCAAACTTTTTTCGAACAATATTCAGAAATCAAGTTAATCGGTTTTAATGGATCTGAAGCTCAAAAGAGCTTTAATAAATTCGTATTACCTAAAGTGCATTTAAAAAATCTTAGCTACGTACTTCTTCCATCAACTAGTCCGGCTAATACGCAATCTTTAGAGCAAAAAATCATAGCCTGGAAAAAAGGTCTGTTAAAGGATTTGCTTAAATAATCATATCTAACTTTTGAGTTTTATCCCCTTTGAATCTTTCTATTCCTTGGAATGGCATTCTCATAGCATTCAAAGAAATTAGTTGATATTTAAGATTTTGGTAGATCCCTCGTAGTTACGTTCAGGGGCATCGGTTCGTAAATTCGAGCCTTTTTGACAAAGAAAAATTCAATAGAATATATAGCGTTTAACTGTAGTACTTAGATGATTTTTATACATTTTTTGCTATCTATTCCTACGGTACTCCAAAGCCAAGCTGACTAATTCATGCAGTTTGCGCACATCCATTTTTTTAAATACGCTTTTTAAATATTGTCTGACAGTTTCGGTGCAAATTTCCATGACTTCGGCAACTTCTTGGACGCTTCTGCGCTCAGTGAGGAGCACTACGCATTGGATTTCTCTTGGTGACATATTAAATCCTTTTTTTAAGCGTTCTGCCCAACGTTCATAGTTAAGTTCTAAATCTTTAATGACAATTAAGGCACTATGGCCTTCGCGTCTTTCATCCAATTGTTTTTTCAGGCGACTGATGGACAGGTAATAAGGCTTGGGTTGTTGGTTGCGGTGTATATAAAGACCAACTGAGGTGTCTTGTGTGAGTTGGGCATCAATCGCAGTCTGAATGGCTTTTTGTAACCTTAGATTATCTGGCGTTAAATCGGCAAATAAGTTGTTATCGACTACACTTAATCCGTTATTGTTCTCTAGTAGCATTTCAGCAGCTTTAGAGGCAAACAATATTTCGCTTCGACTGGAGACAATAATGACGGCATGTCCAAGCTGATCAAAACCTTGTTCCAAAATCTTACTACGCCAATTCTTTTCAGGGATGGGGGATGGGGGTAGCTGAATATTGAGAGTCATTTTGATTACTCCATCTCATTAGTTTTTAGGTGTTCATTGTTATTTTCTGTTGTTGATTCTGTATTACTTTCATTAGCTACTTGTTTTGGCTGAAACACAAATTGAATATCTACATATCTTGGATTTTCAGCGTCATAATTTTCTAGTACCGCTGGAATATTTTTTTTTGATAACAATACTTCTTGCGATGGACTATATACCCCAATAATTTGCGCATCTGTATTTTTGATTAAGCTCCAGTTTTGTTGATGGTTTAAAGGGTCACCATATAATTTTCGTAAATGCCGCACAGGTAAAATAAAGCGACTATCTAATAACAACTCTTCTAATTTATTAGGCAGTGTCTTGATGCCATTAGGCGATTGGTTGTAGTAACTTTCTATGGCACGTTGGTATTGATTGCCAATAAATAGCCAGTCTTGTTCTTTTTCTCTTTTAATCTGAGTGTCCTCATTTTGTGCGACTACTGCCATGCTCACAGAGATAGCCGCAACCAAAAAAAGTACGCCTACATAAGCAAACCCGTCTTGATGAGTAGTGTTTACCATGTGCTGTAAGCCTCACCATTGCGTGACTTTATATTTGACCCGCTTGCAATATCATAAACTCGATTGCTGTTGTCGGGTGGCGAAGTCACTTGCCAGCTATCACTTGTTTCGGTAATGGGATCAACTGGAATAAATCGTAAATAACGTTCTGATACCAGTGTCTGTAAGGTGGCGGGATAGTCACCTTTGTCTGAATGATAGTGGTCTATCGCCTCGCGCATTTCTTTTAGATTTTGTTTTAATGCAGTTTCTTTGCTGCGCTCTAAGCCATCAAAATAGCGCGGCATGGCGATAGCGATGATGCTGGCAATAATCGCCATCACCACCATTAACTCGATGAAAGTAAAGCCTTTGCTATTACTTTTGATGAATGGTTTACCACTGAGCATAAGATACTCCATTCAAACCGACATCGCTGCTAAGTGAGTAAATATCGTAAACATCATCTCCTTCACGTGGATTTTCAGCATCGCTGATATAACTGCGCTTACCCCAAGTGTCTGATGGGTTAATTTCATCATTTGATGACTGGTGCTGTTTTTTGGGAAACATCGGATCCGCTGGGAGCCTTCTTAAAAAGCGTAACTTCTTCTTTTGTGGGTCGGTGATGTCCTCAACACCTATGACTAAATCTTCTAAATGATGCGGGTAGCCGCTGTCGCCTATAGATTTTTTCACCTTCCCTTGGTCAGAGGCGGCTTTATACTCATCGATTGCAATACGTATTTCACGCAAATTCTGCTTAAGTTCTAGCTCTTTCTTTCTCTGAATATTTTTTTCAAGATAGGGCGTGGCTACAGCTGCAAGCAAAGCAAGTATCGCAATGACAAATACTAGTTCTACGTAAGAGAAACCGTATACCTTTTTAACTGCGTCTACTTTTCTAGCCACGCTGGTCATTTCAAATTTATTCCGTAGGCTTACTAATGGGTGCAGATTTTTGGTCTGCGTTCAATCCACCACCTAGCGAGAATCCTGATGGCAATGGTAGATTTATATTCTTAGGAGTATCTTCACGACTTGCTGGAGCCGCGGCTGGTGGTGGTTTTGGTACCATAAATGGTGCTACACCATCAGCAAGTGCTGGTGAAGGCGAATGTCGACCCGCTTGACCTTCTGAACCAGTCCAAATATCAGCCTCGTGTGCACGTTGTGGTGTGCGTTGACGAATGATATGAGGAGTGATTGATAAGACAATTTCCGTTTTAACTTTGTCATCAGTTTGAGTTGAAAATAATTTCCCAAGTAATGGAATTTTAGATAAGCCTGGTATGCCACTCACGTTTTTACGGTCTTGGTCATCGATTAAGCCTGCAAGAATTTGAGTTTCGCCATCATGCAAACGTAATTGTGTGGTTGCTAAGCGGGTGCCGACTCGGAATGCAATACTTTGGCTAGCGCCAGAGGAAGCGACGACTCTATCGCCAATTGAGCCAACGTTGAGGTTAATTTTTATAGTAACGTCATCTGCAGCACTAATCGTTGGTTCAACTTCTAGTTTTAAGCCAGCATCAATATACTGTACGGTTTGAGATGTTACGCCTGTAGATGCCACATTGGCTGTGAATACGGGCACTTTTTCACCTATATGTATTCTTGCGGTATCTTTATTTTTAACACGAATTTTTGGGTTTGCCAGTAAATTAACGTCACCACTTGTTGCATCAAACACTATGCCTGGTACGCCAGTCACCACTAATGAATTTCCCGAAACACGTAAATCTTTCACTGTTAATATGCCAGAAGCTGGCACTGGTACGCTGAGGCCAGTGATGGGGTTAACCCCTAGGTTTTGTAAGTAACTACGTTTAATTTCCATGACTTGCATTTCTAACATGACTTCAGGGTCAGGTTTGTCTTGTGCGTAAATGATCTTTTCGGCGAGTGCTAAAATTTCAGGGGAGTCTTTAATGAGTAAGGTATTTAACCTAGGGTCAATTTCCATGTTGCGCATATTGAGCATGGTGCGCAATATGGTGCTCATCTGCTTGGCATCGGCATAATCTAACGTAAAGCTGCGTACACTTAAATCTTTGTAATCGCGTTGGTGCAATATGTCATTCACATAAATGATGACGGAATTCTCACTTAATACTTTTTTCTCCAGCTGATTGGTTTCCAGCAACAAATCTAGCGCCTCTCTAAAAGGCACGGCTTTTAAAAATATGGTAGCATTTTGGTCGCTGGGCACATCTTTATCGAGTATGAAATTGATTTTAGTGGTCTTTGAAAGTGATTCGAAAATCATTTTAAGATTTACATCTCTAAATTCCATAGTGATGGGCTGATTAAAGCTTAGTTTTTTGCTTGTTTTAGCTTTGGTGGTTTCAGCTTGCTTAGCCAGTAGAGTGTTGTAAAGCGGCAAAGCCTTTTTGTGTTGCGGACTTTCTAAGAGTACAAGTCGCAGCTTAGCCAGTGCTAGTTCATCATTGGCTTCATTTTGATTCATTAAACTTGCAGCTTCAGCAATCATGGCATCATGTTTTTTAGCTGTTTCTATCATGGTGAAGCCTTGTGCAGCGCGTAAATTACCAGGATCATATTGCGCTAACGTCTCATAAATTCCTGTTAATGCATCGTAGTCATCACGTTGCCAAGCTTCATTTTCATCAGCCAGTAAAGCATTGATTCTTTGTTCACGCTCAGCAATATTCACTAGCTTCTCTGGCACTTGCGCTGCGTGAGTAGGGCTTTGTAAGCGGCTATCTACGTGTGCATCTGGTTCTAGTTTAGGTATAGGTGTTTGGCATGCGGTGAACTGCAATACCAGTAAATACAAGCCTATTTTTTTTAATTTTGTATTTTTCATGGCTAGATTCCTCATGGCTAGAACTTCCATCCCCAATTTTCCATAATGGACTTCCCTAACTTCCTGTTTGTGCACTTAAGGTTTGCGTTTGATTTAAAGGTAAATATAAAAACTGAATTTCTAGTGCTCCTGCATTTTCGTGTATGGCTTGCACTTTGTATTGTCCGAGCAATACATCGCCTTGCTGGATAGGCGTTACTTCCCCCTGAACATTCAACATCACACCGCTTCCAGAGCCAACAAGCATGCGACCTAAATACTTAAATGGCAGTGCGGGAGCGACTGGTTTAGGCGCAGTAAATTCAGTATTTATTACTTGAGGCGGTGCCTTTACTGGCGGTGTGGAAAATAGATTTTCACTGCTCTCAGGTAAGTCTCTGGTTTTTAAAATGAGCGGAGTATCGTTGCTTACCAATTTTTGGCCGTTCAATTGCAGCGTGTTTAAAACACGGGTGGGCTGAGATATTTCTATAGATTCCTCATGTTTGCGGCTTTGCCATGTAAGCCAAAGCGTTACAAGCAGGGCAGCCATCAAAATCAAATTCCGTTTCGTTAACATGACTTATGTTCGCTTAAAAAAGAACGTTAATTGAATGCGCGCTTCCACTGCTTCATCTAGTGCGCTTGTTCGACTTAGATTGAGTGAGTCAATCGCTACGAAAGGCATTTTCTTGAGCAGCGTATTTAAAAAAAGATGAATTTCAGCATACGATGCCAGCACGCTCAGTTCGACTTGATAGCGGCTTAATGGCTGCTGGATATTGCTTTCTGTTTTATAAGTGACTTCATTCAGCAGTAATTGCTGTTGTTTAGCAATTGCGACTAACTCATTCAATTTGCTCGCACGCGTAGTCAAACTGGGGAAAGTATCGATATAACGATTCACCATTGCATCTGGGGCGGCTTTAGGCTGTGTAGAGCTAAGCTGCTCAGTTGAGTCTTGCTGCAATCTGGCCAGCTTGTGAGTGGTTGGTAGATAGGTGAAAAAATAAAACAATAAAGTCATGAGTATGAAAAGCAAGCTGACTTTGCCCAATAGGCTCAATGATTCTAACGACCTGAATAGTCGCCATTTTGTTTGCATGAAGATTGCGGCGGTGCTCATACACGCCACCCTAGGTTAAGCTCAAACACGTACAGTAGTTTTGCTTGGTCATCTTCCAAATGTTGGCTGACTAATACTGCGTCGGTGAAGTTGCTATTGTTGCGTAGCGCATCTAAGAAATTGGTGAGGTCAGAAAACTCTGCAGTTTGACCTGTAAGCTTGATTTCTGCGCGACTTTTGTTTGGACTGATGCCCAAAATGGCAATGTTAGGATTCGCAAGTTTTACAGTTTCAAGTGCTTTTAACATTTGCATCCACGGTAAATCAAGTTGCTGTTGTGTTTGTTGCGCTAGCCTTAACTTATCTTGCATGGCTGGAGCTGCTGCTAAGTTAGGTTTGGCGATGCTTTTGGACTGTGCTCGGCTTTCTGCTAAGTTGATTTGATCGCTTATTTTTTTGTTGGTGTCTTGGTATTGGGTATACAACAAAGCCATTGCCAGCAAAGTGACGGCGAGTACCACCCAAGTCCACAAAGTGTTGTTTAGCTGTGTGTTTTCAGCGAAATCCAAGTTTATTTTTGGCGTCTTGTTATGACAAGGCAGACCAGCCATCCATAAGGGGTGGGCTTGAGTTGAGTTGCTTCTGAGCACTATCTTTTGTAACTTGCTGCTAGTTTGCTCCCAAAATTTGTGCAATGCTGCAGAAACATAGCTATTCACTTTGCTTGGCTGCTCGTTGGTTGCCACTTGCAATAAGTTGCGATTGATTAACTGTTCTGCATGCTGATATTCAAGCCCTGCGGGTGGCGAATCTATAACAGCTTGCTGCCACTCCTCGTTATGTGTGCGGCATAATAGAATGCGTTCTGGTTCTGCAACTAATGTCCAATCACGTTGAGGTTCTGCTGCGTTATTGAGTAATGTCATCAGCAGTGGCTGAATGGAAGTTACTGTGAAGTTAAGTGCCTTTGCGCTAGCTGCAAGCTGTGCAAAAAGACTTTCATCCATAGCTGCGGCGATCATTGTTTGTCCATAATTGCCAAAACTCACTGATACTCTCCATGCGTCAGCCGCTGCGCCATATTGTTTGCGAAACTCATGCTGCGCAATCGACAACCAATCTTGTTTGGCAAACACTTCGTTTTGCCAAGGTAATACTAAGTAACGAATCAATGTATTTGAAAGCAACACCCGCACATGCTGGTGCTTGAGTAATGACTGATGCGCGTTGAGTATTTCAGCTAGTTGTGCGAGATTTGTCCATGCGAACTTATTGTCTGTGAGCAGCTTAGATTGACCATCAGCATGTTTAAGGGCAATGCCCTGATGACTAATCGCTAACGTGCTTAGTTTAGACCATGGGAGCAACACGTAGCACCTCCTCTAATGTGGTCTCGCCTCGGTAAGCCATTTCTAAGGCGGCATGGTGTAAAAAGCGCGTTCCTTTCTTAACAGCCAGTTCTTTAATTTGTCTTATGGATGCGCGGTTAGCAATCAGTTCTCTTAGCTCGTCATCTAACAGTAAAATCTCGGCAACAGCACGGCGGCCTTTGTAGCCTGTGCCACGGCATGCACCACAACCTTTGCCACGTTTAAAGGTTGCATGGGCTGGAATAGTTAAACTCTGCATTTTTGCAGGAAGAGTGATGGTTTCTGGGCTGACTGGTTCTGCACAGTGCTGACAAACTGAGCGTAACAATCTTTGTGCGACGACAATATTGAGTGCTGAAACAAAGCTATATGGGTCAACGCCCATATTTAGAAAGCGACCAATGACGTCAAAAGCATTATTGGCGTGTACCGTGGTAAATACTAAATGCCCAGTAAGTGCAGATTGTACGGCGATTTGTGCTGTTTCAGCATCGCGAATCTCGCCCACCATAATACGGTCAGGATCGTGTCGCAAAATAGAACGCAAGCCTCGTGCAAAGGTGAGGCCTTTTTTCTCATTGACGGGAATCTGCAAAACGCCTGCAAGTTGATATTCAACAGGGTCTTCAATGGTAACGATTTTGTCATCGCCATGGTTGATTTCACTAATGGCGGCGTACAGCGTGGTGGTTTTTCCGCTGCCAGTAGGGCCTGTGACCAATACCATGCCATAGGGCAGGGTGAATTGTTCGCGCATGGTTTGCATGCTGGCGGCATCAAAGCCTAGCACATCAAGACTTAATCCACTGGCTTTATCAGCCAATGTTTGCTTGTCTAATACACGAATAACGACATCCTCACCATGAATGCTGGGCATGACTGACACCCTGAAATCTACATCACGACCACGGTACACAGAGCGGAAGCGTCCATCTTGCGGTACGCGTTGCTCGGTAATATCTAGCTCAGATATTACTTTAATGCGTGAAATCACTTGCTCTGCTAGTTTAGGGTCGCTGATTGCTCCGACTTGGCTCAACACGCCGTCTAGGCGGTATTTAATCACTAAGCCGGTTGGTGCGGTTTCTAAATGAATATCGCTGGCTTCTGCTTTGAGCGCATCGTAAAGGGTGGAACGTACTAATTTGATGACGGGGCTAGCGTCACCCTCAATCATATTGAGTGACAACTCCTCGGTGGCATCGGCCTCATTTTTTGTAAGTGCAACATGGCCAATTGCTGTTTGTACCGTGCGTGTATCTTCTTCTTGTTTAGCTAGATAAGCCGCAATATCTGCATGGTGCGCTAAGTAAGTTGTAAATGCGCCGCCAATCCGTTCCGCAGCCCAAGTTTGCAAGCGCTGGTTGTAAATGTCAGCAAAGACGAAAATGTTAGCGTTATTGTCGTGCAAAGAAGGGTCATGCAATAACACACATTCGTTTTGTAAAGATTCTGAAAATGAAATGCGGTCAAACGCAGGTTGCAGTGCTAGCATTTGTGTAAGTGTGAGGTAGGGGTAAGCAAGCGTACTAGCTAATTGCTGCGTAAATGCATCTGCTGTTAGCTGGCTGTTGTCTTGCAGCACTTCAATCGCCCGCAGCCCGTTAACCTTGGCGGCTTGGGCGGCTTGCAGCAACATTTCATTTAAATTGTGCGTATCTAGCGTCATTCGATACCGCTCGCAAGTTCAAAAATTGGCATATACATCATCAACACAATGCCACCAATTAAGATGCCAATAAGTGCCATTAGTGTAGGTTCAAATATTTTGGTAAATCGATCTACCCATCGAATCATTTCTTCTTCATGAAAGCTAGCTGCGCGCTCCATCATTTTATCTAAAGTGCCTGTTTTTTCACCTACATTGAATAAGCGCATGGCAACTGGCGTGGTGAGTTCAGATTCTGATAGTGCTTGAGAAAACTGTTGGCCTTCGGTAATGAGTTTTTTGGCTTTTTGTAGATTGTTTTTTAAGCCTGCACCAAGCAGACTTTCTACCATGGCCAAGCCATTCATCACAGGAATACCGCTTTTGAGCAGCATGGAAAACGTGCGATAAAATCGCGCTAGGTGATATACCCGCACCTTGTTGCCAAAAAATGGAATTTTCCATAAGGCATCATAAAGTTTGGCACGTATTTCTGGACGAGAAATCATGATGATCAGTGCAGCAATCATTGCGACTAATAGGCCTAAAATAATATAACCGTAGTGCTGTGAGAAATCGCCTACCTTCAGCAAAAATTTGGTACTGGTAGAAATATTTGTCACTTGCGTTGCGTAAATCTTACTAAACTTCGGTATGACAAAAACTACTAAAAATGCCAATACTATTAAGCCGAAACTCGTGACGATGGCTGGGTAAACAGATGCGCTGACAATTCGTTTTTTGAGTAAATCGACATTTTCTAAATACTGGCTATAACGCAGCAAAGCTTCAGGCAAATCGCCTGTGGTCTCTGCAGCGCTGATTGTGGCAATAAACAAGGTGGGGAATGCATTAGCATTAAGCGACATGGCTTGCGATAAGGTTTTACCTTCTTGCACAGATATGAGTAGCTGCTGCAATATAAGCTTAATTGCTGAGTTATTTTCTTTATCGATGAGCGTTTGCAGCACATCCATGACAGATAACCCAGCTTCGAACAAAACTCTAAATTCTTGGCAAAACAGAATCAGCGGAAACTGGCTTTTTTTCTGATTGAGTGTTTGCTGAATAATTAACGATACCGAGGTCTTAACTTGTAAAACAATTAAACCTTGTTGTTCTGCCTTGACTCTAGCGTCTTCAATAGAATTCGCATCAAGCTCAAACTGGTAGGGGGCTTGACCTTCACGAAGAACGCGTAGTTGATATTGCATGATGATAGCCTATTAATCGCTAATGTCTGCATTTTCATTAGTGCCACCAGCTCGACCGTCTGCCCCATAGGAGAATAAGTCAAACTCAGATTTTTCACCTGGAATACGATAAATATAAGGATGATCCCACGGATCATTTGGAATGGCTTTTTGCAAATATGGCCCTTGCCATTTGCTGTTACCTTGTGGCGCAGTCATTAATGCCTCTAAGCCTGCTTGTTGATCTGGATAGCTTCCAGTATCTAGGCGGTAGACATCTAGCGCTTTTCTTAATGAGTTAATTTGAGCTTTAGCTGCTTTTACTTCAGATTTACTTAGTTGCCCAAAATAGCGAGGCCCAACATAGCTGACCAATAAGCCAATAATCACCATGACGACTAAAAGCTCAAGCAGCGTGAAGCCTTTGTTAACTTGAAACCACTGGCGATCATTTCGCATAAGAGAGCCTTTTAACAGCAAACTAGTATTGATTATACTAGTTTGTTTTAATTTTTTTTATTGTTAGTTTTTCACCAATAAAACTCCCATAAGGCTAGGGAGTTTTATTGGTTTTTAATCTTTATTAAGGTGCCGAAGCTACGAAGCCTGACTGGTCAGCAATCGTTGCGCCAATGCAGGCTGGATGGTCGCCAAGTGCAGTAAAAGTGCTCGTTAATTTTAACTTCTCAACTTGTGTCACAGCTGGAGCAGGCTCCATCGCTAAGATTTGACGCATTTTCCATACAAACGCGTGATCGGTACATGAAGTATCGCCAGATACACCAATGCCGCCAATTTTTACACCATTTTTGTAAAGTGGTAGACCACCACCGAATACGTTAATGCCACCTACGCGAGTGCCGACCAAGCCGTCGTTAATTTTACCGAAGTTTATTGGTGATCCTCTGTATGCAGCTTCAGTATTCACAGGATTACTTTCTTGTAATCCATATAAACTACCACCTGGTTGTACAGCCGCATATAAAGCACCACTAGAAATCGCTAGGCCATTTAAACTGAAAGCATTACCAGTATTGGCTTTTTGTGCTGAAATTACTCGACTACCTAACCACTGTGAGTTGCCTGCTAAAGTGCCTTTAGCGCCAGTGTTGACTACAGCGCACACTTTACCTGTTTCATCTACAAAAGTAGCCCACATATTTAAAGATAAACCACCTGTACTTGCTGATGCTAGGGTTGCGTTTGCAGCTTGTTGTAAAGTGGTGTATGAAATGTCAGCACAGCCAGCGTTGGCATTTGCTGTAAATACACTGGCTAGCAGTGCAAATGTTAAACCTGCGATTTTCTTGGTCATTTAATTCTCTCCTTGAGAAATTAAGCTATTTCATAAAATTAGATATTGATGATGGCGGAATATTTAATAAAAAAATATTGCGAAATCAATAGTAGACCAAAAAAATTGAATGAAATATCCCCTAAATAGGGGTATTCGGATGAGCTTTTAATTATAGAAAGTTAGATACAGGCAGGAAACACAACAAGCTTGTCTAAAGTCTAGTTTAGACAAGCGGTCGTTTAGATGAGGGTGGTTTTGGGTAAAGCTGTAAAGCTTGGTGAATTAAGACTATACAATTAAAAACTGTAAGATTTGTTCACTTTACTTGTTTAGATTAACTTAAAGAGCGATAAGCTAGTGAGTTGTACAAATGACTTTTGAGCAGCTTCCATGATGGTTTGTTGTTTTGCGAGATCAGAAAGCGCGCTTGCATAGTCAGTATCTTGTAAAGCTGACAGTGATTTACTATATTGTAATGCACGGTCAGAGCCTGCGTTGTCTAGATTGTCAAGTTCATTGAGTTTCGCACCTACGTCCGCACGTACATTCAAGACGTTATCGACGGAGCCTTTTAAGCTGCCAATCGCTGTCGATATTCCAGTATTGTATGCCGCTTGTGTGGCAGCATTGGTAATTGGCGTGTTGAGCAGTGTGACTAAGTTACTTAATGTGGCAAATATATCGTTACCACCACCCTGAAATACATTATCGCCAGTAGCATTGACGGCCATTTGGCGTTGTGCATCTACCTGTAGTAATTGTTGATTGCTATCCCCAGCATAGGTAGCCCCTGTAGCATTAGCGACAAAAGGTGTGGTGCTAGATTTAAAACCAGCATATAGGTAGTTTCCTGAGGCATCTTGTGTATTGGCTAGCCCAATCAACGCATCTAAAGAACCTTTTAATTCAGAGGCAATAAAGCCTCTTTCTGTGTCAGATAGCGAGGCATTCCCTGCACCAACTAAAGTGGATTGGGTAGAAACCAATAAACTGGTCACACTGGTTAAGTTAGACTCTAAAGTGTTCAGTTTAAGCTGCGCTGTTTGGCGGGTATCTGCAAATTTAGTATTAGCACTTTGAGCCGATGAAATTTCCAGTGCGCGTGCTGATGCCACAGGGTCATCTGAAGGTGATGTGATACGTTTACCAGTAGAAATCTGTTGCTGTAGCTTTGCTTGATCAGACTGCAATGAGCTGATTCGAGAAATACCAGATTGGTAGATACTATTTGTACTTATACGCATGATTTTTCCTTAAGCTAGACTTACGCACCTAGTTGTAATAGCGTACTAAAAAGTTGGGAGGCGATTTGCATCATTTTCCCAGCTGCCTGATATGCTTGCTGATAACGTAGCAGGTTGGTTGCTTCTTCATCTAAATTCACGCCAGATTCTGACTGCATGGCGGTGTTTGCTTGATCTAGTATTTTTGCATCAGCGGCAGATGTGATTTCCAACTCACGCGTTTTGTTACCCACACCATTGACGAGTCCCGCAAATGCGCTTGAATATGTAGTAGAACTATTATTGATGGTTCCCTGTTTTTGCAAGCCTGCCAATAATAGGCCGTTGCGATTATCGCTGGGGCCGCTCGCAGATAATGTGAATTTATCACCATTTGCAGGTGTGCCAGTAATAGAGAAGCTTAGTCCACCAACGGAAATGGTTGCGCCACTAGTATAGGTGATTGGTGAGCCAGCTGGATAAACTGTAGGAACACCTGATACAGTCACCGTCACGGGTTGTGTTGATGGTGCCATGGATAGCGTTCCAGGTACGCCACTTGCGTAGGTGAGTCCCAAAGTGCCCGTTAATGTACTGCCTGCTGGTGGTACACTGATGCTTGCAGTGCCAGTATTTGTTGTATTCGCGACCGAACTTAGCGTGGAGCTACCAATAGCCAGTTTTTTGGCGTCAGTAATGGCTAAGCTAATGGTAGTGGCTACATCTCTTGTTGGGCGGATGACATATTCATCATTAGCAGCCATGCCTGCTGAGACATTAAAGCTCAGACCATCTAATGATGTGGCTGGGGGCGTCGGTAAGCTTGCAGGCGTAGGCGCGGCAGGGTCGTTATACAAGACTACATTATCTGAGAGGCGGGAAATTTTATAGTTTGTACCGTCAAATTGTAAGCGATAGTCGCTGGTTGTGATGGCACGAGCGTCCACAATCTGACTAGTCACAATTGCTGAACCTGTATTGTTTCCACTAGCACTTACAGTTGGTGTTGCAAGGTTAAATAAATTACCGCCAGCATTGCCATTTAAGTCCACACCTTGTTGGTGCTGTTTATTGAATGTGTCGCCGAGAACAAGCGCAATTTGACCTATTTGATTTTGTATCGGGTCTAGCGATTCTGACCTGAATTGTAATAAGCCGCCAATCGCACCACCAGGTAGGCTGTTCGTGCCTAAAACTGTGGATTTTCCTGATGATTGGTATGCGACTTCCAGTCTTGTAGGGTCTGTCGGTGAACTTGTGGTGGTAAGCGACATCACGCTTTTACCAATGACCAGTGGTAAGCCGTTACCTACGTAAATGTTGTAACTACCTTGTCCTTGCGGCACTACGGTGGTTTTAATTTGTTTACTTAATTCAGTGACCAATTGATCGCGTTGATCCATTAGGTCGTTGGGGGTATTCCCATTACTACTAATCGCAGTTTCAATCGAATTGTTGAGTGATGCAATTTGTTTTGCATAGGTATTGACTAAATTAACGCTACCTGCGAGTTCGGTATTGATGTCATTTCTAACTTCATTTAGGCGACTGTTCGTGCTTTGTAGACGGTTTATCAACGATTGCGCAGAAGATAACATAGATTGACGAGTCGGAATGTCGCTAGGGTTAGCCGATAGATCCGTCACACTATTAAAGAAGCTGGAAATTGCTGGATTTAAGCCAGCAGAGGAGTCCGACAACATATTGTTAATGTTGCTAAGCTGAGCCGCATAAGTTTCGCTACTAGCGCTACTAGCTTGGCTACTTACTACTTGTTTAGATAAGATTTCATTAAAGGCGCGAGTGATGCTAGCGACCTCAGTACCTTGTCCAATATAGCCGCTTCCCGAGCTTTGCGCTTGTGCTGCAGCTTGTATGACTACTTGCCTTGAGTAACCCGGTGTGGAGGCGTTAGCAATGTTGTGCCCAGTTGTGCTGAGGCCAACCTGAGCTGCTGCAAGTGCGCTTTTTCCAATACTTAGTATGTCAGCCATGATATTTACTCTTTAGAAAACCTGTGTACAACTATATGACGGTCAGAAAGTAAAAAACTTTAGGCCGCTCGTATTATTTAATTAACTGATGCGTCCATGCTTACCTTGTGTTTTTACAATATAGTTTTTATACGGTAATTATTAAGGGGTCACTTTCTGTATCACGTTGGCAAGCTTGCTTGCGTAATTGGGATCAGTCGCGTATCCCGCATTTTGCATGGCTTGCGCATAACCATTCACGCTATCTAAATTTGCCATCACTTTGTTGTAGCGTGGATTGTTATTCATCATATTGGCAAAGTCTTTGAATGAATCTGCATAGCTATCATAAGCACGAAACTTTTCGATACGTTTTTGTTTTACGCCATGAATATATTCAGTAGTCGTGGCTTCTACTACTTTGCCATCCCAGTTGCCTGAAGCTTTAATCCCAAATAGGTTATTACTTGGCGTACCATCTGCACCTTTTAACTCACGTTTGCCCCAACCACTTTCCAGTGCGGCTTGACCCAACATCAGATGGGCAGGAACGCCAGTAGTGCGGCTGGCTTCTTCCGCATGTTTGGACATACGATTTTTGAACTCAGTAGCGCCATCACTTAATGGCTTGGCATCAACTTTGTTATTAATTAATGAGGTTTCTGTAGGCGAGTTTTTGTAATCACTTAGCGCTTTATAATCTTGTAAGTTATTGACAGGTTTGCTATTGCTTGTTGATAAAGGGTTGCTGATGATTGCATTGGCTTTTGTATCAGAAGCGGATGCAGACGGCGTATCAGTCACAGCTTGTTCCATCGTGTTGCTTACTGGGTTGTTACCTTGGCTAAGTTGTCTGGCAAGTACATCTGCAAGACCTAGTCCTTTTGAGGCTAGGTTGCTACTTAGTTGCTGATCAAGCATCGAAGTGAATGTACGGCTTTGCTCGTTATCAAAGGGATTATCTTGCGGTGAAGCTTCACGCATACTTTTCAACATCATGTTCATGAAAATAGCTTCAAACTGCTTGGCAACGCCTTTAATGGCTTCTGGTGAATTTTCTTTCGCAGCATTTTTTAGACCATTTAAGCTATTGGCATCGAATGCTACGTTTCCAGATAAATCTGCGCCGCTAATCATCTTAAATCACTTCCAAATCCGCGTGCAATGAACCAGCGGCTTTCATTGCTTGTAAGATAGCAAGCAGGTCTTGTGGTGTTGCACCAATCGCATTAAGTGCTTTAACGACATCTGACAAATTGGCGCCGCTGTTCAATTTTAAAACCTTGCCAGGCTCTTTGTTAATTTCAATTTGTGAACGTGCAGTTGATACGGTTTGCCCACTTGATAATGCACCAGGTTGGCTAATCACAGGGTCTGTGTTGATGACTACAGATAAATTACCGTGAGATACAGCGCAGTTTTCTAGCGTGACAGCTTGGTTCATCACCACAGAACCAGTGCGGGCATTCATAATGATTTTCGCAGTAGTAGGGGCGGGTGCAACATTGATCTTTTCTAAATCGGCAAGAAAGCTTACGCGGCTGCTATTGGCTGGCGCCTGTACATGAATCACGCGACCATCTTGCGCTAAAGCGGTGTTTGCGCCGAAACGTTTATTAATGGCATCTACCACTAATGATGCTGTTGAAAAGTCTGATTCTTTAAGCTCAAGATTAACATTGTCTGATTGACTAATTGTATTTGGGATTGAGCGTTCTACTGTTGCGCCGTCAGAAATTCTGCCTACGCTTAGGTGGTTGATTTGTGTTTGGCTGCCGTTTGCAGAGGCACCTACGCCGCCGACCACTAAGTTACCTTGTGCCATGGCGTAAATCTGACCGTCAGCACCTTTGAGTGGTGTCATTAGAAGCGTGCCGCCGCGTAGACTTTTTGCACTACCCATAGATGAAACTGTTACGTCCAAAGTCTGACCTGGTTGAGCGAAAGCGGGCAAGCTGCCTGTAATAATGACAGAAGCGACGTTCTTCATTTGTATGCTAGTACCAGCAGGTAAATTCACCCCCATTTGTTGCATCATACTAATCATACTTTGTACGGTGTAGGGCGTTTGGTCGCCTGTGCCATCTAAACCAACGACAAGACCGTAGCCGATTAATTGGTTGTTTCGTACACCTTGAATCGTCGCTAAATCTTTTAATCTTTCTGCATGTGCAGGCTGATGAGTAAACAGTAAGCTGATGAAAAGTAGGGCGCAACTGATATCGCGCCAAACGTGATAACTATTTTTTGAGTGCTGATGTGTCATGATGTTCACTAAAGAGCGCCCATACTTAAGAAGAAGCGTGCCACCATCGCGGCGATACTTGCGGCATCCACTTTGGTATTGGTTCTATATTCAATCCGCGCGTCTGCTACTTTATTGGACGGTACAAAGTTGCCTACAGTAATGCTGTCTGGACTTACAACACCAGAGAAACGTACAAACTCTGTGCCTTTATCGAATGAGATTTGTTTTTCACCGCTCACCGACAAGTTCCCATTTGGTAGTACATCAATCACAGTCACTGTAATTGAGCCATTGAATACATTGCTAGATTTAGCATCATCTTTTTCTTTGAATGAGTTAGATGAGCTGCCAGCAAAACTTGCCGCAGGTACGTTATGACCAAATAAACTGGTAATTGAATTGGCCGCTTTGCCGTCTTTACTACCAGTGCTTTCATTGTTTTTGGTAGTGTTGGTATTTTCTACTATGTTGATCGTCACAATATCACCCACAAAGCGTGGACGACGATCTTCAAATAAAGGGCGATAAGCTGCTACGTTAAAAATAGCACCATTGTTAGATTTAACCGGAGTAATAGCTGCAGGCCTTGCGGTCATTGGTTGTTTTACAACGGTTTCTGGCGTAATGGCACAAGCATTCAATAATAAGCATGATGCTAACGCAATGCCTTTTAGGGCTTGATGGCACACTTTAATATAATGAGTATTCAACATATTTAACTCTTTTTTGCTTAAGTTAGATTCAATTAATTTTCATTGAATCAACATTACATCTGAGTCAATTTTTGTAACATTTGATCGGATGTAGTAATGGCTTTACTGTTAATTTCATACGCACGTTGGGTTTGAATCATATTGACTAGCTCTTCCACCACATTCACGTTAGAAGTTTCAACGTAACCTTGTGTCAATAAGCCCGCACCATTGGTACCAGGGTTATTTACTGTAGGATTGCCAGAAGCCGTTGTTTCAACATAAAGGTTCTCACCTTTGCCTTGTAAACCCGCAGTATTAATAAACGTTGCTAATTGCAAAGTGCCAACCTGGGTGCTGGCAGTTGAACCTGTAGTCGTGACTGAAACCGTACCATCGCGACCCACAGTAAAGCTCTCTGCATTAGCTGGAATAGTAATTGCCGGTTGAACAGGAAAGCCGCTAGCCGTGACTAATTGACCTTGACTGTCTGTTTGAAAAGAACCATCGCGTGTATAAGCTGTAGTGCCATCTGGCATTAATACTTGAAAGAAACCTTCGCCTTGGATAGCCACATCTTTGTTATTGCTGGTCTGTTGTAAATTACCTTGGCTAAAAATGCGTTCTGTCGCCACAGGTCTTACACCAGTACCAAGCTGCAAGCCAGAAGGTAGCTGAGTTTGTTGTGATGTTTGCGCACCAGGCTGGCGAATATTTTGATAGAGCAGGTCTTCAAAGACTGCGCGTGAACGCTTGAAACCATTGGTGCTGACGTTTGCCAAGTTGTTGGCAATCACATCCATCTGCGTTTGTTGGGCATCTAGGCCAGTTTTTGAAATCCATAGTGAGCGTATCATTTTATTTCCTTTCAAAAATCAGCAAATGCTTGTAATTGATTACATAAATGCTGATTGATATATCAGAATGCTATGAATCAATCTTAACCTAACTAGACTCAACCCAAACTTAGGAGTTGAGAGGCTTTATTAGCGTTATTCTCAGCGCTTTGCATAAGCTTCATTTGAGTTTCAAATTGCCTGGCTAAACTAATCATAGAAACCATCGCGTCAATCACATTGACATTACTACTTTCCAGCGCACCACCAACAACATGCACGTTTGCATCGACTTCTGCTGGGCTGCCACTACTCGTCACAAACAAGCCATCTTCAGCACGTACTAAATCTGCTTCAGGCGGATTGACCAGCTTTAAACGCCCCAATACATTGGATGCACCCGGCTTAGCGCCATTGGCAACAGTTGAGACAGTTCCGTCTTTACCAACGGAAACTGCGACATCAGGTGGAATGCTAATCGGGCCGCCATCGCCTAACACTGTTAAGCCTGTGGCGGTTTGTAAAATACCATTTTCACTGACTTTCAAAGAGCCGTTGCGCGTATAGCCTTCAGAGCCATCCGCACGCTGAATAGATAACCAACCTTTGCCTTGAATCGCCACATCTAAATCGCGATTAGTTGATTGAATTGCGCCAGGGTTGAAGTCTGCACCTACGGTAGAGTCCACTACGAATGCACGGGTTGCTAAACCCTCACTGATAACAGGTACTGCTCTGAATGAATCAACTTGTGCCTTAAAGCCCGTAGATGTGACATTGGCTAAGTTATGAGCAGTTGTTGCCTGTTGTTCAAGTATGTGTTTTGCGCCTGTCATTGCGGTGTAAATCATGCGATCCATAGCGGCTCTCCTAATTTTTTAAGTATGCTTATTTACTAACGTAGGTTAACTAAAGTTTGTAAAACCTGATCTTGCGTTTTAATAGTTTGGGCATTGGCTTGATAGTAACGCTGTGCGGTAATCATATTCACCAGTTCAGCCGTCAGATCGGTATTGGAGTCTTCAACTGCTGAAGATTGCAGTACGCCTAGTGTGCCAGTATTCGGAACACCAGTGAGCGGGGTACCAGAGGTTGAACTTTCGCTCCAAGCATTGCCACCTAATGATTGCAAACCATTTGGGTTAGCAAAACTTGATAATACAACTTGACCTAATGCTCTTGATTGGCCGTTGCTGTAGCGTCCAACGATGATGCCATCCGCGCCAGTATTAAAGCCAGCAAGGCGTCCTGAAGTGTAGCCGTCTTGCGTTAGGCTATTGATGCTGTAGTTTGAACCATGCTGTGTACTTGCCGAGTAATCTATAGTAAGTGCCATCGCCGCTGCACCAGTTGGAACGGTTGGCGTAGTAGCAGGTGGAATTGGTGGATTTAATGGTGCAAATGTTACTGCAGTTGGGCTGGCCGGAACGCTGGTAGGACCAAGGCCCGTGCCAGTCGCTGGGAATGTTAAGGTCGCCGTTGCTGCTGGTAAGGGGGTGGTAGAAATACCATCTGCCGTTGTATATACTTTCCAAACATTTGGTGCAGGGTCTTTAACAAAATAGGTTTGCAAGGTATGAGGGTTCCCTAAACTATCAAATACTGTGACCGCAGTTGAGTCGGTATAAGTAGTTGGGTCTGTAGGGACGAATGGCGTGACTGCAGGCGTTGCTTTACGAGAGTCTAAATTTACCAACCCAACTATTTTAGCTGTTGCTTTAGGCTGTAAATCTGCGGTGTTAATTTTCAGGTCTACAGGTGAGCCTTTTTGTATAGCACCAGTTGTATCGGCCGCGTAGCCAGTCAGGTGTTTACTTGCAGAGTCTACAATAAAGCCATCTTTATCCATTTTAAATTGGCCATTCCGTGAATAAGTGACTGCACCATTATTCGTCATGCGGAAAAACCCACCGCCATTGATCGCAATGTCTAAGGAGTTGTTAGTGCTAGAAACATTGCCTTGTGTGAATTGTTGCGCAACGGTAGATAGACTGGTACCAATACCAATTTGTGTACCACCACCACCTGTGAGTGAGTTGGCAAATACATCTGCAAACTCTGCGCGTGATTGTTTAAAACCTACCGTGTTAGCATTAGCTACATTATTGCCAATCACTTCTAGCTGTTTTGATGCTGCATTTAAGCCGCTTAAACCTTGTTGAAAACTCATGTTGTTCTCCTGTTATGTGTATTTAATAGTTGCTATCAATATGGCGTGTAAATTAGAAAATTTCTTTTACGTCGGTAGTACTTACGCTAGCTAAATTGCTTAAATTCAATTTCACACCGCTTGTGCTGTTAGAAACACTCATTACTTCGGCATAATTAAGGGCATCAGCTGTAACGCTCTGGCCTGCAGTGGTGGCGGTAACTTCGAATTTATAACTGCCAGTTTTTGCTACTGAACCATCATCGGCAAAGCCATCCCATTTAAATGGCAAGGTACCAGCATCTTGCGCACCTAGATTCAATGTTCGGATAGTTGAACCTGCAGAGTCTTTAATTAATACGCTAAGCTTATCTGCACCTGTAGGCATATCTATACCAAAGTAGCCGCCAGTGCCACTGGTGGTCACCGACGTACCTGGCACCAAAACGTTATGACCTATCATGTTGGCTGCTTGGTAAGATTGTCCAGATTGCATGCTGCTCATCAGTGATTCCACCGTGCTGTTGAGCTTGTTGATACCTGTCACAGTAGAGAGTTGCGCCATTTGGCTAGTTACTTGTGCGTTATCCATTGGGTTTAATGGGTCTTGATTCTTCATCTGTGTGATGAGTAAAGTCATAAATCTATCTTGAGCTGTGTCTACGCTACTTTTAGCGGAGCTACTGGTGCCATTTACACTATCAAGTAAGGCTTGAGAAGGAGTGCTAGAGGTTGTTTGTACAGTGGTCATAATATTTACCTTTAATTTAAAACTTCAATTATTTATTTTCTTGACTCTATATAACTCGAAAACTTACTGTTGTCCTATGGTCAGTGTTTTAAGCAGCATGGTTTTAGCGGCATTCATGGTCTCAACGTTGTTTTGGTAAGCACGTGAGGCAGAAATCATGTTCACCATTTCTTCTGTCACATTGACGTTAGGCATGGTGACGTAACCTTTATCGTTCGCCAGCGGATGCTTGGGGTCGTATACCACTTTTGCTGGAGAATTATCTTCAATGACTTTTAGAACCTTCACGCCGCTGGCGTCTGGTGAGCCTGTAGGCGTTGCGCTGAACACCACTTGCTTAGCCTTATAAGGCGTTCCGTTAGCACTCGTAGCACTATCAGCATTGGCAAGGTTACTGGCAACCGTGTTTAAGCGCTGTGCTTGCGCACTCATTGCTGAGCCTGAAATATTGAATACGTTAAATAGAGACATTTTTTATCCTATCCAAATAAAATTTAAGAACCTTTAGACTTAAGAGCTCTGTAACGCTGCCAGCATTTGTTTTAACTGAGCGTTGATGAGCGTTAAGCTTGCTTCATAACGAATACCATTGTCGGCAAATTGGTTGCGTTCTACGTCCATATCAACCGTGTTGCCATCCACACTGCCTTGAATAATTGGGCGAAACAAAGGCTCGCCTGGCGCTGCACTGGTGTTACTGTTATTTGCACGAGAGCCATCTAAGTGTAATGGCGAAGTTTTTGCCGTTTGAAAAGCATCTTTATTGATGCCAGCCACTGCGCTTTGCATGGCGGCCTTAAAATCGATGTCGCGGGCTTTAAAGTTTGGTGTGTCAGCATTGGCAATATTCGCGGCAATGAGCTCCTGGCGCTGGCCACGTACTCTTAATGCGTTTTGATGAAAACTTAAAGCTTCGTCTAATCTATTCAGCATGATGAATTCCTTTTATAACGGCATAACATTTTCAAGATAATCTTTAAAGAAAAGTCATTGGTTGCCGATAACATAGTTGCAAACCACTTTTTGCAAACAATTTTTAGTACGTACAAGTCTAGGATTAAAAGTGTGACTTTGATTGCTCAAGTAAAAGGGTAAAACTTGCCCTTTTCTTAATTTTGCTTTGCGGCTGACGCAGTAGAATGCATATTGAGTTTTTACCATTGCCATGGGATTCGATATGTTCAAGCGCTGTAAATTTAATGTACTTACCAGTTTGGTAGTTTTGAGCTTAATCAGCTCTGCAAGCAGTTTTGCTGAGGTTGCAACATCTGCTGCAGTGGTTACGCCGCCTATGACAAAACAGAATTTGGCTGCAATAAAAACAAAAATTACAGAATTTTTAGAAACACAGACTATTGGCTACCCTGGCAAAGTGAGCGTACGTGCTGGAGCTATTGATCCTAATTTAAAGTTGGCGCAATGTCCTGATATGCAGGTTTTTATGCCAACAGGTAGTAGGGCATGGGGCAAAACTAGCGTAGGGGTGCGTTGTAACGCGCCGAATGTTTGGACTATATACGTGCAAGCAACGGTCAATGTCATGGCGCAGTATTTAGTAGCCGCATCGCCTCTAGCGCAGGGCCAAATTGTGACTGAGCAGGATATGATGTTTGAAAATGGTGACTTAACACAGCTGCCAGCAGGTGTATTTACTGAGCAATCACAAGCCATTGGCCGCACCGTGAATATCTCTATGACTGCAGGCACAGTGCTTCGACAAGAGTTACTAAAAATCGCACCTGTTGTGCAGCAAGGACAAACCGTGATGGTGACATCCAAAGGTAAGGGTTTCAGTGTTTCAGCCGAAGGTCTTTCGATGGCTAAGGCTAATGAGGGGCAAGTTGTACAGGTCAAAGTCGCTAGCGGTCAAATAGTGACAGGCATTGCAAGGAATGGCGGTCAAGTAGAGGTTGGGTTTTGACATGAAGTTTGTAGCTAACTTCACATTTAAAAACATTAATTTATAGAGAATTAATAAAAAGCTTACAAAGTATTAAAGTTCGCTTAAACTATGCCGATATAAGCAATATGAATGCGTTAGTTGTAATTAAAGTAGCGCAAGGTAACTTAAGCGAAAAGGATAAATAGCCATGAAAATTAATGACTCTATTAAGAATACAGCTGGCCTCGGTGTCGATAAACCAGGCGCTGGAAAACTAGGCTCAGCTAACAATAAAAACCCACAAGCTTCACAAGTTGATGCTAAATCTGCTGAAAATGTAACATTGTCGCCATTGTCAGCACAGTTGAAATCACTTGAAGAAAAAGTGTCAGCTAGCAGCGTATTTGATACGGAAAAAGTTGATGCGATTAAATCGGCAATTGCAAACGGCCAATTTAAAGTAGATTCAGAAAAAGTTGCTGATGGTTTGATCAGTTCTGTGAAAGATTTCTTATCTACGCAGAAGTAGCGACAAAATAATGTAGCAAACATAACGAGGACAACATGAACAAGCCTACTTCTAATTTGATGATTAACTTTGAGCAAGATGCTAAGTTAGTGAGTAATCTGCTAGAAGTGTTAACGCGTGAGCAATCAAGCTTGGTGTTGTCTGATATTGACGCTATAGAAGCTGTTATGGAAGAAAAATCTGAGTTGCTGCAAAATATTAGCCTCACCGCTAACACTCGATATGCAGCACTTGCTGCAGGTGGTTTTGCACCGAATGAATCTGGAATGACAGCTTGGCTTAAAAGCCAAACAAAGGCTACATTAGCCGAGTCTTGGGAGCGTTTTCAAAAATCCATTAGTCAAGCCAAAGAAATGAATCGACTCAATGGTATTCTTATCAATAAGCACTTCAATCGCAATCAACAACTGCTTAATCACCTGCAAGGCAGTACCGATAATGGCGGCGTCTACGGCAAAAATGGTCAAGCAACATCACAGTCTGGCTCTCGCTCAACTTTAATTGCTTAATGATTTTTTCTTGTTATAATTATGGCTCTTTAATGGACTTAAAGAACGGGCTGTAATTTGCAATTTTGACCTACAAATCTTGTTTACTTGTATTTAAAAAGTAACTTGAGAGCGATTACCCATTCAAAAAATATAATAAGTAAAAGGGGCGTACCTGAGGGCTTTGGTACCACGAAATAGTGATTAGTAAACTCTTATTACTTTTTGAATGTAAGTTGAATTTCTTGGTTAAAGTGATTTGGCAGATATGTACATTGCTAGCAAACACACCTATTAAAATCTCTTTTTCTCCCTTTAGTTTCCTACGCGTTAGTCTTAATAGACTATTATGTTTTTCATATAATCTATATCGACTAAAGCTCGTTTCAATATCCCTTTTAAATCGCGATTACTCAATATGAATGTCGGTCGCAAATTAATGCTTATTGTGGTGGCTAGCGTTTTGCTAGTGATTATCCCCGCAGCAGCAGGCATTTATCTTTATTTAAAGCAAAATTTGCTGGCAACCGAAGCTGCCACGCTAACCAGTGAAACTCAAACAATTGTCGCTAGTAACACTCAAACTCTGCTGGACTACGAATTTAGTCTAAAAGCATTATCCAGCGCACTCGAAAAAACTCTGGCTGAGCCGCCTAAAGCGGGTGAAGCTGCAGCTTTTGACAGATTAATACAACGTTACCCAGACCAAGCTTGGCGTAACCGGCGTGAAGGCTTTGATGGCAAAGTTGAAGCAGGAGTATTTTTACCACCTGATGCAGTACTGGATGCTGAGCAAAAAAGCCTGCATTTACGCAGCAAGCATTTACTAGATGTTTATGGTACTTCAATTACCAATTCGTACGGCAATATATGGTTGCTAACGAAAGATAAAACCGAGATTATTTACGATCATGTTTATCCAGAGTTCGCAGCTTTAATGAAAGCTGATACGGATTACACCCAAACTCCTTGGCTTACTCTAGGCGGCCCCGCAACAAATCCAAAACGTGAAATACGCTGGACACCGCCCATGCTTGACCCGGTCTCAAACGGTTGGATTATCAGTGCAGTTTTGCCGCTAGACGTTAATGGTCGCTGGATAGGTACATTAGGGCGCGATATTAATATTGTTAAGGCAATCCCTTCCTTAATGCAAAAAAGTCAGCGCTATTCTGGTGAGCAGCATTTTTTGATGGATGCACAAGGTAATTACATCGATGCTGGGCCTTGGCAAAAACAACTAATCGCTCATCCTGATAAGTTTAAGCTGGATTTAACTAAAGAGCCTGAGCTGGCCACACTCTTGGGGCATAAAGAGTCTAATTTGAAAACACATTTGCATGATAAGCATGTGAAATTTAATGGACGTGAGTATTTGGCTATCGATGCTCCTATGCCTTATCTCGATTGGCGCTACACTCGATTAGTACCTATAGATCAGATTCTGGCGCCTATGCGTCAGCTATTTTATTCACTCATAGGTATAGTGCTTGCCATTGGCTTGCTGATAGGCTTTTTGATTGACTTGGCTGTACAGCGCAATATTATTAAGCGATTACAGACTTTGGCTGACGCAGTGCGCAGGTATGGTTTAGGTGATATGAAAGCCCGTGCAAACTTGCATGGACAAGATGAGATCGCTAAAACCTCGCAAGAGTTTGACATCATGGCTAAGCGCATTGAGAGTAATGAACGAGAACTCCATCTCGTCATGAATAATATTCCTGTTACAACTTCTCGCGTAGACAATAATCTGCGTTATGTTTTTGTAAGTCAGCAATACATGACTGTTTTCGGTAAGCCTATGGATGATATCGTCGGGCGCACTATGCGAGAAGTTATTGGAGAAGATCTATTCGCGCAGGAAGAACCCTATGCCAAACGTGCATTAGCGGGCGAAGCCGTTAACTTTGAAATTAGAGTTGAGATTCCAGACTTTGGTGAAATGTACGGCCTGGTACATTTTATTCCTAACATAGGTGAAGATAGTCAGGTTGATGGATTTTTTATTAGCGTTGTTGACATTACCGAACTTAAAAAAATCCAACAAGACTTGATGGAGCGGGATGCTCGCTGGAAATTTGCCATTGAAGGATTTGGTGATTATTTGTGGGATTCAGACGAAGTATCACGAACAATCACTTACTCACAAGCATGGATTGATATCATTGGTTATGATGAACATGACCATAAGATCGATGGGTGGGAGTCTCGTATTCATCCAGATGATAAGGCGGATGTGCTTGCCAACTTACAAAGCTGCCTTGATGGAAATACGCCAACCTATGATTGCGAGTATAGGATATTAACTAAAAACAGCGGTTATAAATGGATACATGATCGCGGCATTGTCTTAGACAGAAGTACTAATGGTAAACCATTGCGTATGATTGGTACCGCCAGTGATGTTAGTCAGCGTAAGCAGTTAGAGCTTGAGCTTAAGGCGAAAGATGATCGATGGAAGTTTGCGATTGAAGGCTCTGGCGATGGCGTATGGGATTGGGATCTTCAAACTAATATCATAGAGCATAGTACGCGTGGAAAAGAAATACTTGGTTATTCACCATTAGATACACTTCCAACGGGTGCGGCTTGGGAAACTCGATTTCATCCAGATGATAGAGCGCGCGCAGCGGAAGTGATGCGTTTATATCTGGAGGGTAAAACTTCCGTATACCGAGTGGAGTGTCGAATTAAATGCAAAGACGGCAGCTACAAATGGATATTAAGTCGAGGTATGGTTGTTAGCCGAGATGAGCATGGTAAGCCATTACGCATGATTGGCACCACTATTGATGTGAGTAAGCGTAAGCAAGCTGAAATTGATCTTAGTATAGCTGCCACAGCATTTGAATCTCAGCAAAGTATTATTATCGCCGATGCTAAAAGAAGGATTGTGCGGGTAAACGCGGAGTTTACGCAAACTTCGGGATATTCTGCTGAAGAAGTTGTTGGTCAGTCTATTGATATCCTTAAATCAGATAAACATGATGTGGCTTTTTATAAAGCAATGTGGACGACTGTTCACAATGCTGGCACGTGGCGTGGTGAGGTTTGGAATAAGCGTAAAAACGGTGACATTTATCCAGGTCAGCTGACGCTTACAGCCGTGAAAGATGAGCATGGTAACGTTAGTAATTATGTGGGGACGATGCTTGATGTTACCGAACGTAAGAAAACTGAAGAAGCTTTAATTGAAAGCGAATACCGTTCTAAGTTTGCCATTGAAGGTTCTGGTGATGGTGTCTGGGATGTGAATGTTAAAACTGATGAAGCCACATACTCTAAGCGCTGGGCAGAAATGCTCGGCTATGAACCTAGTGAGATATTACCAACACGTGATGAGTGGAGGGCGCTCATTCATCCTGAAGATAAACCAAGAGTCTTAGCGGCTGGTGATGCTTATCTTGCAGGTAAAACAGAAATTTACATGGTGGAGTATCGTATAAGATGTAAAGACGGCCAGTACAAGTGGATGTTGAGTCGCGGAATGCTCGTGAGTCGCGGTGCGGACGGCAGCCCGTTACGCATGATTGGTACACAAATCGATATTACAGAGCGTAAGCTTGCTGAAGAAAAAATGAAACGTATGCAACGTGAGTTGCTGGAGTCTCACGAGCGCTATGTCGATTTGTATGAGTTTGCTCCTATTGGTTATTTATCTGTGACTAAGCATGGGATGATTACTGAGGTCAACTGGAAAGTGACCGCTATGTTAGGCTTGCAACGTAAAGATATTAATCAACATCGTTTTGAAGAATTTGTCGTAGAAGATGACAAAAGTTTTTGGCGTCGCCAGTTCACAATAATTAAAGAGTTACAGGGCGGCGAAGAGGTGAATTTATCGCTCAAGCTTGCTAGTGCTGATGGCTCAATATTTAATGCAAACCTGCATTGCTTGCGTATGGATGATGATGACGATCAGCCTATATTACGCGTGACACTTGAAGATGTTACGCAGCTAAAACAGGCTGAACAAGTGATGCAATTACGCGAAAGCTACCAGCGTGCTTTGTTAGACAATTTCCCATTCATGGTTTGGTTGAAAGACAAAAAACATCGATACCTTGCGGTTAACGAAGCATTTACTCAAGCCAGTGGATTTAAAGCAGAAAATTTATCACCTGGCTTAACTGACCTAGAAATATGGCCTAAAGAACAAGCAAAAAAATATCGTTCAGATGATGTTGCAGTGCTAAAAAATGGCGTACCGAAAGCCTCAGAAGAGATCGTTGAGATAAATGGTCGAAAGATATGGTATGAAATCTATAAGTCTCCAGTGACCATAGAGGGTGATGTGGTTGGCACCGTTGGCTTCGCACGTGACATTAATGATCGCAAACAAGCAGAAATGTTTGAGCAATTCCGTAGCCACATATTAGAACTCTTGATTGCAGATTTAACATTACAAAGTATTCTTGAAGCGATAGTACTCGGCGTAGAGCAGTTTAATCCTGAAATGCTATGTAGCATCTTACTGCTTGATGCTGATGGTAAGCATTTGGTTAATACGACTGCCCCAAGTTTACCTACATTTTATAATGCAGCGATTGATGGCAGTGAAATTGGCATGGGTGTTGGATCATGTGGAACTTCTGCATTTACTGATGAGCTTGTCATCGTTGAAGATATTGCGACGCACCCTTATTGGGAGAGCTATCGCGAGTTAGCTATCAACTCTGGTTTGGCAGCTTGCTGGTCGCAGCCTATATCGGCACCTAGTGGCAAAATATTAGGTACATTTGCCATCTACCATCGCACCCCTAATTCACCAACGCAACGTGATATTACGCTGATTGAACAATCTGCTAACTTGGCGAGTATAGCCATAGAGCGCAAGCATGCTGAAGACGATTTGCGTATTGCCTCGATCGCTTTTGAGTCGCAAGAAGGCATGATGGTGACTGACGCAAAAAATATCATCTTGAAAGTCAATCAAGCGTTTTGTGATATTACTGGCTACAGCACTGAAGAGGCGATTGGGCATACACCGCGCTTGTTAAGTTCTAGCCAGCATAGCGAAGGTTTTTATGATGCTATGTGGGCATGTGTCCATGCCACTGGTCATTGGGCGGGAGAGGTCTATAACCGACGTAAGAATGGTGAGGTTTTCCCACAACATTTGACAGTTACTGTAGTCAAGGACTACAACGGCATTGTGACCAACCATGTCGCCACATTAACTGATATCACGATGAATAAAGCGGCAGCTGAAGAAATTAAACATCTGGCTTTTTATGACTCACTGACTGGATTACCTAATAGACGGCTAATGGTAGATAGGCTAAATCAGGCTTTGGTATTCAATGCACGTACAGGTCGAGATGGTGCGGTGCTATTTCTAGATTTAGATCACTTCAAAACACTGAATGACTCGCTCGGCCATGATGTTGGCGATTTGTTGCTACAACAAGTAGCCGAACGCTTGGTCAGCTGCGTTCGAGAAGGTGATACCGTCGCTCGTTTGGGCGGTGATGAGTATGTGGTTTTACTGGAGAGCCTAAGTGAAGATGCCCCTGAAGCAGCGACACAGGTTGAAGCTATCGGTGAGAAAATTCTGGCATCTTTGAATCAAGCCTACCAGCTTGGTCAGCATGAATATCACAGTACACCAAGTATAGGTGTGGCATTATTTAGTAACCATAATCAGTCGCAAGAAGAGCTGCTGAAACATGCGGATATTGCCATGTATCAGGCAAAAAAAGCAGGCCGCAATACCATACGTTTTTTTGATCCGAAAATGCAAGAGGTGATTAATACCCGTGTAGATCTAGAGCGCGAGTTACGTAAGGCCGTAGATAAGCAGCAGCTTCATTTGTATTACCAAATTCAAGTAGATGTTTCTGGTCGACCCATTGGAGCAGAAGCGCTTATACGCTGGTTGCATCCTGAGCACGGATTGGTTTCACCGTTCCATTTCATTCCTTTAGCTGAAGAAACAGGTTTGATTTTACCCATAGGGCAGTGGGTGTTAGAAACGGCATGTGCACAGCTTAAAGTATGGGAATTAAATGAGATAACACGTGCTCTTACTTTATCGATTAACGTGAGTGCTAAACAGTTCAGGCAAGCAGATTTCGTTAACCAAGTGCACCAAGCGGTTCAGAGTTATGGTGTTAACCCTATGCTGCTTAAGTTAGAGCTTACAGAGAGTATGTTGCTAGACAACATTGAAGAAACCGTCACGACGATGAATAAGTTGAAAGAGGTCGGTATTCGCTTTTCATTAGATGACTTCGGCACAGGCTATTCTTCATTACAATATCTTAAACGCTTACCTTTGTATCAACTGAAAATTGACCAGTCTTTTGTGCGTGATATTGCTGTGGATAGTAGCGATCAGGCGATTGTGCGGACGATTGTCGCTATGGCGCATACGCTTAATCTAAACGTTATTGCTGAAGGTGTAGAAACTGAAGAGCAACAAGGTTTGCTGCTTAATAATGGATGTACACATTTCCAAGGTTACTTCTACGGCAGACCAGTACCTATCGAGCAGTTTGAAGTGATGCTGAAATCTGGTAGTTAGATTGAAATGGTAAGTTTTCTTAAGAGTGTTGTTGTTCACAATTAACAACACAATTCTCAATTCTGCGGATACTTGCTCAGTAATATTTTGATGTTGAAGTCACTTTTAGCAGAGCTTACGCGGCATTAAGCACGACTTGGCTTATTTAGTGACGGCTTTGGGTGTGATCTCTAATGCGGCGTCTTTTTGATTTTGTGAACCGTATAGAATCATAATCGACACACGACGATTTTTAGCACGCCCTTGTTCGGTATTATTTTCGGTGACAGGCTGGGTTGAGCCAAAACCTAACGCACTTAATCTCGCTTCAGCAATGCCTGTATCACTCAACATTCTCACAACGCTGCTGGCGCGTACGGCAGAGAGTTCCCAGTTTGAATAAAATAAGTCATTATGAATGGCAATATTATCTGTGTGGCCCTCTACCTGAATCAGGCGGTCATTATCTTTTATCATTGGCGCAATTTGACTTAACACCGTTGATGCTGCAGCAGCAAGTTCGGCTGAGCCAGGGGTGAATAATAAGCTGTCATTAATGTCGATACGGATGCCACGGTTGTTTTGCATCACACGTACTTTGCCATCATTAATCAGAGGAGAGAGCTTGTTCGCTAGATCTATGCCCATACTCGTCATGGATTCTCGTTCACGACGCATTTTCTCATTGTATAGATAGGTTAGCGGCAGTGGCTTAATCAGTGAGTCTGCCTGCTTTTGAGCTTTATTCTTAATGTTAGGATTAGGGCTGCCTTTCGTTTTCAAATGCCCAGCACCACTTTCCCCTGTAAATGCAGTCCCCATGGAGGACATTAACTCGTTATATTTACCTTGATTGACCGATGATATTGAATACATCACCACAAAAAATGCAAAAAGCAGTGTGATGAAATCCGCATAAGAAACCAGCCAGCGGTCTGGACTGTCATCATCATCTTCTACAGGTTGTCTTCTTATTAACATAATGGTCGTATTGATCTAAAGAGACTAACGAAGATAAGCCAGTAATCGCTCTTCAACCACTCTAGGGTGATCGCCACTTGCAATAGAAACCCATGCGTTTAACAGCATTTCTCTACGCATCATTTCGTGTTGTATCAAGGATTTAAGTTTGTTTGAAATAGGCAAAAACACTAAATTGGCTAAACCTACACCATAAATTGTGGCAACAAACGCCACGGCAATGCCGCTACCCAGTCTGCTTGGGTCAGATAAATTTTCCATCACATGAATCAAGCCAAGTACAGCACCTAAAATGCCGACAGTTGGGGCATAGCCGCCAGCGGCGCTCCATATTTTTGCAGCATTACGTTCTTGAATCTCAAAAAAATGCATGTCTATAGCAACTACCTGCCGAATTTTCTCTGGTGGAGTACCATCTATCATCAGTTTTAGACCTTTTTGAATAAAAGGATCGGTTTCTTTTTTCATGTAAGTTTCTAGCATGAAAATACCTTCTTTACGGGCAAAATTACTCCAAAGGATAATGCGATTGGCAAGTGCTTGCCTGTCATCCAATGGTGGAGAAAATACTTGGCGTACCATCTTCAAGCCAGCAATAAAGGATGCAGTATTGCTTTGCAATAGTACCGCGCCAAAAGTACCGCACATGACAATCAAGAATGCAGCGGGCTGTATGAGCGAACTGATTTGTCCGCCCTCAATGGCTTGTCCGAGTAATATGCCGATTAAGGCAAGTACTAAGCCGCCTAAGCTGCTCCAGTCCATGACTTCTCTTTTAGATTTGAACGCAACCGAGCAACTGCTTGGCTATGTAGTTGGCAAACGCGTGATTCAGAAACATTCATCACTGCACCTATTTCTTTTAAGTTCAGTTCTTGTTCGTAATATAGTCCCATCAATATTTTTTCACGTTCAGGCAGGGCAGTAATTGCACCGACTAAAGCATCGCGGAAGTCACCTTCCAGCAAGCTTTTAATAGGGTCGCCTGTAGTATCTGCATTAAATCGATCGAGAAAATGCTCACCATTCTCTGACTCATGGAAATCTTCATAGTAAATCAGTTGGTGACCACTGCAATCACCCAGCATGTCATAGTAATCACTCAATGAAAGTTGTAGTTTTTTAGCCACTTCATTTTCTGTTGGCGGTTTGCCTAACTGTTGTTCTAGTTGGCTAATTGCAACTTCTACGTCGCGCATGCTCTTGCGTACGCTACGCGGCAGCCAGTCTGCACTGCGTAATTCATCGAGCATAGAGCCGCGAATTCTTTGTGCCGCATAGGTTTCAAATTGTGCGCCATGAGTGTCTTCATAGCGGTTAATCGCATCGAGTAAGCCCATCATGCCAGCTTGTATTAAGTCGTCTAGTTCGACGCTGGGTGGCAGTTTGGCTTTAAGCTGATAGGCGAGCTTTTTAACCAAAACGGCATGCTTATTTAGCAGCTCGTCTTTCTGGTCTTTTTTTCCAAGAATGGTATACATAGTGAACCTTTAGCCTAAATGATAGATGCCATATTGCTGATGGCGGGGCTATCCTGTTTGTAATCTAATCGTTGCGCAATCTGCTTGAAAGCGGTTGAGGCGCTTGCTAATGGAAATGCATCAATCACTGAACGACCAAGTTTAGCGGCACGGCTAAGGTGGTCATCACATGGAATTGAACCAAAGAACTCTAGTTCGATTTGCATAAAACGTCGTGCAACTTGCGATATATTGCGGAACACGACTTGCGCCTGAGCATCAGTCGCGTTGTCTACAATAATGCCGAAAGAGCGTCTGCCCAGTTGGCTGCAAATTTGTTTGATGAGGGCGTATGCATTCGTGATCGACTCTGGCTGACGCGTTAATTGAATGATGATTTCGCCATTATTTAGAATTTTTAGCGGAAGTAGGTTTTCTTTATTTAACGTAGCATCTACCAGAACGATGTCATATTGATGGGCTAATTCATCAAGAAGTTGATTAGTCAGACCACATTCATCGCTATCCATAGCAAGGTTAAATTGGTTTTTTTGCATAAGCTTGCCTACATTAAAACCATAGCTAGTGCTACTAATGGCGTCAGATAAGGAAAGTACTTCGCTATTCATTTCAATAATTACATCAAATAAGGAGGGTGATTTGTCTACGCCATATTTAACTTCACGTGAATCTTGAGATGCATGTACCACCAGTACATCGCTTCCTTGGCCAAATATTGAAGCAGCCAAATTGGTCATCATGCGTGGCTGATCTTGTGTTGTGGCTGCAGAGATAATCGACACGACTCTTGGCTTTGGTGCAGCCATAATGCGGCGTAATCCAGCCGCTTGATCTTGATGAGAGTTAGACATGGCTTAACCCCGCTAACTGAGATTGAATCGTACTGCCAACAGTATTGCCCATTACGAAAGGCAATTCATCATTCAAAAATTGGAATGGTTGATTGCTTATTGATTTAAGTTTTAAAGCATGCTGAATCAAATAAGCTTTATTGGCTAGATGAATATCTTCAGGCACACGTTGACCATTCGCCACGTAATACAGTTTAATTTTTTCTCTAATCACTACATCCAAAGCGTTGCCTATTGTTGCCGCTTCATCCAGTTTAGTGATGATGCAACCTTCTAAGCCTTTACGTTTATATGCTTTGATGACGTCGGTAAGTGTTTCACCAGTGCTGGTTGCATTCAGGCATAGCAGTTTTTTTACTGGCATATTGGTGCTAGAAAGCATGGCGATTTGTTCAGCCACCATACGGTCACGTTGACTAACGCCTACTGTATCAATCAACACTGTATGTTTGTTTTTTAGCTCATTAAGCGCAATTTTTAAATCAGCTTCATCTTTCACTGCATGCACCATCACGCCAAGAATTTTGCCGTAGATTCTTAATTGCTCATGACCACCGATACGATAAGCGTCTGTAGTGATAATGCCCAAGTTTTCTGTGCCATGTTTCATCACATAGCGCGCTGCAAGTTTGGCCGTAGTCGTAGTTTTACCAACGCCAGTTGGGCCAATAAGGGCAAAAATGCCGCCTTGGTCTAATACTTCAGTTTCATTTTCTATCGTGTTTAAATTGATGCTGAGAATGGCTTTAATCCATGCCATAGCTTTTTCTTCACTTAGATTTTCAGGCATTTTCTCAGTGAGTTGTCTTGATAGCGCTGCGCTAAAACCCGCAGATAATAGTGTGCTTAACATTTTTGATTTAATAGGATCGCGCTGTTGAATATTGCCCCATGAAATGGCCGTAAGCTGTGATTCAATCACACTACGCATATTACGCATTTCATTCAACATGTCAGTCATTTGTTGGCTAGACTGTATGCTAGGTAATGGGTTAGCACTAGCAGGCTGGCGAACAGGCGCGGCTGGACGACTCGCTTGTTGCATGGCTGGTTTTTGTGGCGCTACTGGTCTTGGTTGCGCAGCCTGTTTTTGCACTTCAGCTTGCTTATTCATAGCAGCGTTATTTTTCAACTCAGCACGCTTTACAATTGCATCATAGTCGTCAATTTCAGCTGGTAATGACTCGCTGTTTTCCATATGCGTATCAGCCGCTTTATTGCGATTGTTTTTACTGAGTAAAGACAACAGAGTAGGGGCATCATTGCTCTCTTCGCTAAACGAACGCTGCTGATTCTCATCTCTGGCAACCATCGCATTCATGTCTTCTTCTTTGAAAGCCATGATCTCATTGCCGCCGTTCATCGCGCGGTTAGATAAAATTACCGCATTTTCTCCCAGTTCTTTACGCACCATGCTTAGTGCTTCCCGTGAGTTTTTTCCGAAAAATCGTTTAATGTTCATGCTGAACCTCCAATAAGACTAGTGACACGTATGGTTTTTGAATCAGGTAATTCGTCGTGTGACAACACACGAAGATGCGGTACAGCGCGGCGTAAGAATTTAGATAGCGCAGCGCGAAGTGGAGCTGAAACCAGTAATACTGGAGTCATGCCCATTTGTTCTTGTTGTTTAGCAGCAGTTTCTGCTTGTCTTGATAATGTTTCTGCCATGCCTGGCTCAATGGCTGAACCTGCGGCGCCATTGCCTTGCATCGCTTGAGTTAATATACGCTCTAGATTGCTATCAAGCGTCATCACAGTGACTTCATTACCAGTAGGGAATAGTTGTTGCACGATGGCACGGCCAAGCTGTACGCGGACAACGGCTGTTAACTCACCAGTATCTTGTGTTTGCGTTGCGTATTCAGAAAGCGTTTCTACAATAGTGCGCATATCGCGAATATGCACACCTTCAGACAATAAGTTTTGCAATACTTTTTGAATCACTGAAAGTGACAATAGTTTTGGTGTTAAGTCTTCAACCAATTTTGGTGAATCTTTGCTGATATGGTCTAGCAGTTGTTGTACTTCTTGACGGCCAAGTAACTCAGCAGCATGGAGTGAAATAATGTGATTCAAGTGAGTAGCAATCACAGTGCCAGCATCAACTACGGTGTAACCCATATTTTGCGCTTCGTCTTTTATGCTGCTATCAATCCAAACAGCTGGTAGACCAAACGCTGGATCTGTAGTCATTGTGCCTGGCAATGGACCAGACACCATGCCTGGGTCAATGGCTAAGAATTGAGCATAGTTAGATTCACCACTAGCAATTTCCACTCCTTTGAGTGTGATTTTATAGCTAGAAGGTTTAAGTTCTAAGTTGTCACGAATGTGTACAGTCGGTGCTAAGAAACCAACTTCTTGTGCGAATTTTTTGCGTAAACCTTTAATGCGTTTAAGCAAATCACCGCCTTGCGCTTTGTCTACCAATGGAATCAAACGATAGCCAACTTCAAGACCGATTAAATCAACAGGTGTTACATCATCCCAAGTCGCTTCTTCTAACGTTGAAAGCACTTCAACTTTTTCTTCTACTACAGGTTCAGCATCTTCAACTTTTTTCTGTTCAGCGATGAAGTAAGCCACACCAGCCAATATTGCAGCTAGTAGCAAGAATGCAAAGTGAGGCATACCTGGAATAGCGCCCATGCCGCCGATGATACCAGCCGTGACATATACCACTTTTGAGTTTGAGAATAATTGTGTAACTAACTGACCGCCAATATCTTCATTATTAGCTACGCGTGATACCACCACACCGGCTGCGACTGAAATAATGAGTGATGGGATTTGCGCGACTAAGCCATCACCAATGGCCAACATTGTGTAGTTTTTAACCGCATCAGCAAAGGCTAAATCATGTTGTACGATACCTACAACTAAACCGCCTACGATGTTGATGATGATGACCATGATGCCGGCAACTGCGTCACCACGTACATATTTACTTGCACCATCCATCGCGCCGTAGAATTCTGACTCTTGGCCAACTTCTGCGCGGCGACGGCGTGCTTCATCTTCGCCAATCAAACCTGCGTTTAAGTCGGCATCAATGGCCATTTGTTTGCCAGGCATTGCGTCTAAGGTAAAACGTGCGCCAACTTCAGCAATACGGCCAGCACCTTTAGTCACTACCGTAAAGTTGATGATAGTTAAAATCACGAAAACTACAATACCGACTGTATAGTTACCACCGATTAGGAAGTGACCAAAAGCTTCGATCACTTTACCTGCAGCATCAGGACCGTTGTGACCTTCTGCTAATACCACGCGAGTTGAAGCTACGTTTAGTGACAAACGCAACATCGTTGTCATGAGTAATACGGTAGGGAATGCGATAAAGTCGAGCGCTTTTTTGGTTTGTAAACCAATGAGCAATACCATGATTGAGATAGCGATATTAAAGCTAAACAACACATCTAGAATAACAGCAGGTAGTGGCAATATCATCATTGCTAAAAGCAAGACGATAATAGCTGGTGCCGCAATATTACGGCTTGCGAGCTTGTTCATCCAAGGTGGTAGGTTAAGCCCGTTCATTAGATGAATACTCCTGAATCTTCAATATCATTCACACTAGGCGCTGGTAATAGGCTATGTGGATCAAGCGAATCAGGTACAGCAAGTGTTGTTGGAATTTCTGGGTAGAAACCGCCATCTTTTTTGAATATGCGCATTTGGAACACATAAGCTAACACTTCAGCCACTGCTGAATATAAGGCTTCAGGGATTTCGCTACCGAGTTCAGTGTGTGCGTATAAAGCACGTGCTAATTTTGGTGATTCCATGATGAGTACTTTATTTTCACCAGCAATTTCACGAATCTTAAGTGCAACCTCATCTGCACCTTTTGCCACCACAACCGGTGCGCGCATGCCTTCATCTTGATATTTAATTGCAACGGCATAGTGAGTAGGGTTGGTGATCACTACGTCTGCATTTGGAATTTCAGACATCATTCTACGTTTAGCCATTTCACGTTGTTGTTGGCGAATTTTGGCTTTAATTTCAGGGTTACCATCAGACTCTTTAGATTCTTGGCGAACTTCTTCTTTCGTCATTTTTAGCTTGGTAGCGTAGTGGTAGAGTTGATAAGGCACATCAATCGCAGCAATAAACACTAAGGTGCTGACGATGGTCAAAAAGCCAGTTAACATCAAACTACCTACTTGAGAGATACTGGATTTCAATGGCAACGAAGAAAGCGTTAGGATCGGTTCCATATCATGAGAAATGACAACATATGCCACTATTCCAACGAGCAATACTTTGGCAATGGATTTAACTAATTCAACCAGTGAATTTTTAGAGATGATATTGCTTAACCCTTTGATAGGGTTTAGGCGGTTAAATTGCGGTACGAATGCTTTGCCACTAAATATCCACCCACCAACCAATATTGGCGCTGCAATTGCGACTGCTACTAAAATTAAAGCTAGTGGCGCAAATGCCGTTAACAATGAAGAGATTGAATCTGCAGTTCTCATTAATAACGCAGTTGGTTCAAAAGCTGCAGTGCGGTCAAATTGTAAACCTGAGCTCATGGTAGTTTTCAATGCTTGATTAAGATGTTCGCCCATCATCAGTATGGTCAAGCCAGCGGTGAAAAGCACAGTGACAGTTGCCAATTCGCGAGAGCGTGGCACATCGCCTTCTTTCCGCGCTTCTTCTAAGCGCTTGGAGGAGGCCTGTTCTGTTTTTTCTAAATCGCTGTCTTCTGCCATGACGATTCCTAAAGTTTGTT